>Ga0080006_1231337_pt1 | contig 69542 bp, 85 predicted proteins | sample RS3BMetagenome_FD_69209 | JGI IMG/M metagenome (GOLD analysis project Ga0080006, IMG submission 69209) | Ferric oxide microbial mat and aquatic microbial communities from Rainbow Spring, Yellowstone National Park, USA - RS3B (SPADES... ... | reverse complement strand
CTCGCCGACCCAGAACGGTGGCTCATACCGCAACGCCAGATCCTACCACCCCGACGCTACCGTACAGTCAGGGCTTGCCTATGTCAACTCGGCATGCTTGTCCCATGGTGCGGCCTTAGCGCCCGCTCGTCCTGCCATGGCATCACCTCGGGCCGACCCTACCGGCCCCATACGCGTAGGAATTGGCCCGCCGCACCCGCCGGGTCCGCCGGCCGCACCCGCCAGCGATGCTCGCGCGCCCGCCGCATGCCGCCCGCCGGACGCAAAGCGGGCCGCCCCGTAGGGGACGACCCGCCCGGCCCGCCAGACCTACTCGGCTGGCTCGGCCGGCCTGAGCCTCCACACGCCCTTCTCACCCGGCACCTTGTCAAGTGCCCCGTCGCTCACCAGGTGCCCGATCGCCGCGTACATCGTGGCCGTCGGCATCGGCCCACCCGCGCTCAGGCGGTCGATAAGATCCTGCCTCGCGACGAGGCCTCCCTCGCCGGCTACCTGCCGCGCCGCCTCGAGCACGCGCTCACGCGGCGTCTGCCACTGGGCGGGCACCGGCGGCGGTAGCGCGGTCGCGGCGGCGGGACTCTCGAGCGCCCGCCGCACCACCTCCAGGCGTGCCATCGCCTCGCGCCCCTGCGCAACGATGCCCCACTCCGCCTCGATCCCGTCGATTCGCTGCAGCGCCCCGGTCGCGCCGTCGAGCATGGCGCGCGCGCCCTCGGCGATCTGGCCCAGCGACCCGCGTAGCCCCGACCAGTCCACCGCCGGCGCCTCCGGCTGCTCCCGCAGTCCCATCTCGATCAGCTCCTCCACCTGGGCGTCCGCGTATCCCCGCACGCCGCCGGCGTGCCACCGCCAGTGCCGCTCCGGTACCGCCGTGGGGACGCCGTCCGCCACCTCCAGCGTGAACCGCCCGCGCTCCATCCTGCGCCACCGGCTGAACAGCGTCGCCTCGTCCGCGGTGAGCGCCTCCGACGCCCTCGGTTCCTCGAGGCTTGCCTCGATCGACACCGCCACGTAGGGCAGGTCCGGCCGCATCTCCCGGGCGAGATCCCGCAGGTCCTCGAGGCGCAGCTGCAAGACCACCATCGCGCCCTCGAGGAGGTTTCGCTCGAGCGGGCGCGCCCGGGCCCACTGGGCCGCAAACCACAACTCCCGCCACGTGAGTGGGGCGCCGACGACCGGCCCGCGTACCGATCGCTCCTCGACCCCCACCCGCATCCCTCCCAAAGGCGTCTACTCCGCGGATTCTGCGGGCGCTACGCCTCACCCTCCGGGCGTACGATCGCGCCGGCGGGAGTGTCCTGGACGTTGACCTGTTCGTGCGGGCCCTTCGCCGGGTCGGGCACGAACAGGAGCGTGTCGAGGTCGACGAAGGGACCGATGCCGGGCACGCGCCCCCGGTCCGTCGTCTGCCACATGAAGGGCGCCGGAAGCCCCCGCAGCCGCGGCGCGCTGGACAGACCCCAGGCCATGACCCACAGGTGGGCGTTCACCTGGCGGCCGTCCGTGTTGGCTGCCCAGAAACCCGGGTCGGTGCATACGGCGAGGCGCTTCGGGTCAATGCCCGTCCCCGCGAGCCAGGCCTCGACCCAGTCCGAAAGCGCGCTCGGGCTCATCTGTTCTGGGTTCACTTCGATGTCCAGCGCAAACGGCAGGTCGCTTGCCGGCCGCCAGCCCGCGTTCATGGCGATGTCGGCCGCACGCTCCCCCTGCCACTCCGCAGGCTGGCCGGTCGTCGGGTAGCCGAAAAAGTAGGCGCCCCGCCGCTTGCCAAGGCCCGTCAAGACCCGGTAGTTGGGCGCCCCGGTTTTGTTCGGCACAGCGTCGTTCTTGGTTCCGAACCCGACTTCCACCATCACCTGGTCGATATGCCACGCGGCATCGGCCCAACTGATCTCAGCCTGATCGTCGCTCACATCGACACCGTGCCACACCGGGTCATACCCCCTCGCGTTGGATCTCGAATCCAGTTTCCACCGTCGCGGCCATGACCGCCGCGCCCTAGAACAACCTGGCCTGCTTGGGCGCACCGGTGACAATCGCTGCGACCTCGTCCCACGGGATGACGCCGTGACGCACCCTGCCAGCGTCTCGACCCCCGGGCGCGTAGACCTCCACGTGTAGGCCATCAGCGCGCGCCCTCGCCGTGCAACCGTCCTCGCCCGGCGACAGCCAACCGCGCTCCATGCCCCGCCACGATTCCCACGCAAAGCTGGCCACGACCGCTTGGGCCCAACCCGGACGCAGCGCCAGGCGGCGCTCCGACCGCATGAGGTCGGCGAGCACCCGGTACTTGTCCTCGGACGTCAGTTCGCGCGGCACGACGCTCACACCAGTGCGCCCGCCGCCCGATTGCGCTCCAGCTGGACCGACCCCGCCGGGGTGATCCGCCACCGCCCGCCCTCGTGCGCTGCCCACTTCTTGGCCTCGGCCAGCCGGAAGCACCGGGCCAGGAAGTCGCAGGCGAGGCGCTCCGCAACACCCTCGCTGCCGGCGTCCTCGAGGCACTGCAGCGTCCAGCGCTGGATGTACCGCTCCGCGAACTGCGGCTCGAGCCGCGGCAGGCCGGTGCCGCGCGGGCGCGGGCTCATTGGATGCCACCGACGGCGCGGCGCATATCGGCACCCCACGCCTCAACGGCCGTGCCGAGCTCGGCCTGCACCGCCGCGAGCAGGGCGGGTGTTGCCTCGATCTCCTCCGGGTCCACGTGGCGGATGCTGAGCGCTACATACTCCGGGGCGAGCCAGGGCCCGCCGCGGACGATGTGGGTCACCCGTTCGACGAGAACGTTCGCCTGTAAGAGGCCGGCGGCACCGGGCACACCAGCCTGCCGGTGCCCTTCGTACCCGCGCCACTCGACCAGCACCAGGTGGTCGCCCACCCGGAAACCGCGGTCGTCCTTGCGCAGCTCCACCCGCTTCTCGTCGCGCTGGACGGCCTGCCAGTGCTCGGGCAGCGCCTTGAGGACGTGCACGCGCGCCGTCCCTGTCGCCATCACTCCCCCACCGCCTTCTGGCCGGCGGCCTCGGGCGTGACGACCCGCAGGCCGACGATAAACGTGTGACCGCCGGGGATCGGTACACCGGCGCCGAGCAGCTGCAGCAGCCGGTGCGCGACCACCCCGGACACGGTCGCCTCGAGGTACACGTCGTGCACGGCGCCCTTCGGGGCAGAGGCGTCCGGGCGCGGTGCGGGCGCATGGCTTGCGGGGGAGGGGCGACCCGGGACCTCGGCCATGTCGCGCCCGCGGAACTTGGGTTCGGTCGGCTGCAGCACCGGAGGTGCCGTGCGCGCGCGGATCACCTGGCTACGCGCGGTGTCGATGCCGTCGGGCCAGCGCTTGGACCCACGCATCGACCGGATCAGGTCCCACACATGGCTCGTGTCGCCCAGCCCGAGCTGCGCCGCGATGTCCTCGATCGGCGTACCCACGCTCCACAGGGCGATGAGGCGGTCGGCCGGATCGGGGACAGGAGCCGACGGGCCGGGAGGCACGGTCTCGACGGGCGCCGGCGGGTCGATCGGGGCCTCGGCCGTGGGCGGTGCCGCCGGGGACGGGTGCGGCGGCTGGCACGCGTCGCCCTCGTGGTGCGTGATGTCCTGGCCGTGGTCGACGACGGGCGCCGTCGATGGCCCCTCGACCACCAGCCGACCCGGGCCCGGCAGGTCGCGGTCGCCCTCTTCGGCGGTGACATCGTCATCGTCGTCGGCCTGGTCGTCGGCCGCACCGTCGTGCGCCGGTGGGGCACCGGCCATGGCCTTCTCGGCCATCGCCAGGATGGCGTCACGACGCGCCTTCTCGGCTCCGCGCCACAAAGCTGTGTGGAACAGCTTGCCCTTGCGGTAGTACACCTGGCTCGCCTTGAGGCCGAGCTCCTCCCCGATCGCCTCACCGGACAGCCCCTGCACCCACAGCTCGCGCAGTTTCGCGTCGAGCTCGGCCGTCCACACCGTCGTCGCCGGTCGCGCCATGTCGCACTCCCCCGCCACATGCTTCTGGTACCCGGCCTCGTCCTCGTGCGCGAACTGCCGGCGGCAGTCCGGGCACATGCGGTACCTGGTGATCACCGGCGTCGATGGCTTGCGGCGCCGGATTCCGAGCCGGCCGAGCGCTGCCGCGACGTCCTCCTCCGGTGTCTGGAGCAGGGCCGCGATCTCGGCCGCCGTGTATCCCTGGTCCTGGAGCCGGTCGACATCCCGCTCAAGCTCGTTCCTGGGGCGGGTCCGCTGCATCGGCACCGCGCTCGGCACCGGGGGGCGGCTCTCCGGCATCGTCATCGCCTCCCGGCGGATCCGAATCGGGCTCGGAGTCGGCGCGCTCCCTCGGCGGCCGGCGCTTGGGCGCCGCCGCGGCAGCCTCCAGCTCCGCGTCGTCCGTGAACTCCTGCGTGATGGGGTCCCACAGCGCCCCGAAGCGGAACACCGGCCCCTCACGGGCCTTGGCGACGATGATCTGGCGGTGTTGGAGATCGTGCGGCTTCTTCGGCGCGGCCCTGGACGGGTCGACATCGGGGTCGTCCCACAAGAACACCACGACATCGGCGTCCTGCTCGAGCGCGCCCGACTCGCGCAAGTCCGACAGACTCGGTTCGTACTTGCCCTCGACCTTGCGCGAGAACTGGGCGAGCGCCAGCACCGGCACGTTGAGGTCCATAGCCAGGCCCTTCAGGGCGTGCGAGATGTGGTCGAGCTCCGACCGTCGGTCCGTGAAGCGCCCGTCACCCGACAGGAGCTGCAGGTAGTCGACCACGAGCAGGTCAAGACGGCGTGCCCGCGCCTTCAGCGCCCGGGCGCGGGAGCGGATCTGGATCGGCGTGCGCGAGTCGCTGTCGACGTAGATGCGCAGGCTCGCAAGCTTTGAGAACGCCCGGCCCAGGCGGGCCATCTCGACCTCGTCGACGTCACCCGTACGCATCCGGGCCTTGGGCACGCGGCCAAGGCCGGAGAGGGCCTTGCGCGCGATCTGCAGGTCGCGCATCTCGACAGAGACGACTTCGACGACGCCGCGCTCCGGGCCGTTCGCGCCCTCGAACAAGGTGCCGGCCACCGTCCGGGCCACCTGCATTGCCCACGAGGTCTTGCCCTTGGAAGTCTGGCCGGCCACCAACCACAGCTCACCCCGCTCGAACCCGGCCGTCAGACGGTCCAGCGTCCTGAACCCGGTGGGGATGAGCTCCGGCGCCCTGCCCTCGTGACGCGCCTTCACGGCCTGGTCGACCTGCGCGAACGCCCGATCGGCCAGCTCGCCAAGGATTGGTAGGTCGGCCAGCGCGCCCGTCGCCCGGCCGAGGTCCTCGATCGCGGCCAGGAAGGGCGCGGCGGCATCGACACCCTCGGCTGTGATCGCCAGCCACGCGTTGTAGATCTGCCCCTGGAGCTGGCGTCGGTGGTGCAGTTCGAGTAGCCGGCTCGAGACCTCGGTGGCGAACAGGCCCGGATCGACGCCCTCGAACTGCCGCCGCGCCTCGCCCACGATCCCGACCAGCCGCGCGTAGGGCCACTCGTCGTTGGCCATTCTCGCCGCCAGCGTCGCCGGCGTGACGTCCTTGCCGCTACCAACAAGCGACCAGACCCAGGACCACACCGGTTGCAGAGGACCGTCGACGGCCGTCGCCGGCAGCTCGTCGACCAGGCGCCGGGCGTGCGCGGCCGCTCCCTTCGGCGGCGCCAAGCAGAACCCAACCAGCGCTGTTTCGTAGGTCAGGTCAGGGGGAATCTCATGCGGTACCGGCTGCTGTCCGCGCTGGCGCCGCGGGGCCTCCCGGGCTGTCGTCGGCTTCGTCACCTGCCACACTCCCTTGCGCTGCGCGCGCCACCTCGTCGGCCGTCGGGTAGTTGCTCCGGCGCACCTGCCGGTCCGGGACGGGCGGTGGTCCCGTCGCCGCCGGCGCCGGCGACGCGCGCCCGCCCGCACCGTGCTCGAATGCCTGGTGCGCAGCGATCGCCTTCGGGATGTGGCCGGGGTTGGTCAGCTTGGCGGCGTGGTACAGGCTTTGCTCCGGCGTGAGGCACCATCGGGCGGCCGCCAGTACCGCCTCCGGCTTCAGCGCGCGCGACCCTTGCAGCAAGTCGTGCACCACCCGGCATGCGGCCGGGTACCAGCCCTTCGGCCTCACCCGGATCTCGGCCTCGTCGAGGGCGTCGCTGATGGCGCGCACCGTCTGCACGGTAGCCGGGTCGCCCATGCCAGGATTCGTGCCAGCGGCTTTCCCGACAGCCCCAGCCCCCTCTGGGGGTTTGGGGGTTCTTGGTTTTCTCGCTCTTGGTTCAGGTAACTCCGTTACCGTGGGAGAGTGGGAAGGGGAAGGAGAAGGAGAAGGGGAAACGCTGGTTCCCGCTGGTTCCCGCCGATCTCCGCTGGTTTCCGCTGGTTCCCGCTGGTTTCCGCTGGTTGAATGGGCGCCCGCAGCGTCGGCCTTTGCGTGGCGCCGCTCCTTCACCGGCGGGTCCCAGTCCGCCAGGGGCGCGGTCCGGCGCTTCTCGACCGCGATGTACCCCTGGTAGGCGTAGAACGCGGCGGGTGGAAAGCCGAGCCGGCCGCGCCCCGCCTCGAGCAGGCCGATCCTGAGCATGGCGGCGATCGCGGCGGACACGTCCTCGGGCGACTTGTCCCGCTGCCAGGGCATGACCAGGTCGAGGAGCTCCTCGGCATCCGCCGTCGGCAGGACGGCGTTGTCGTCCGCGTGCGGGATGAGCCACGTGTACAGCAGGCACGCGAAGTCTCCGGCCTCGAGGCCGAGTCGCTTCACGCGCTTATCCACGGAGATTGCGCTGGTCACGTATCGTCGTCGAGGCAACCGATCGCCGCCTTCCGCCCGGGATCAGGAAAGGTGCAGGTGCCGCCACCGCCGCCTACGTCCCCGCCGCGGGTGCCCCGGCGGGACGCCCGCCAGGTCGCGGCCGCGAGCTGCCCACAACTCGACCATGGCGGCGTACTCGAGATCGAGGAGCTCGGCGGGCGCCTTGTCCCCGCCACCAGCCGCCTCCACAGCGGTGTGCAAGGCCCTCCACGCGCTGGCCGCCTCGGCCTCGGTCGGCGGGCGCACGGCGGGCCCGTGCACAGCCAGCACGAGCTGCCCGCCGGGGTTACTTGGCGTCCGCCGAAAGGGCGTCGACCTGAGCACTCGCCCACCCCCGCCGGCGCGCCTCGCGCCGCAACTTCACCTGGCCGATCTTGATCGTCTCGTGGTGCAGCGCGTACCGCAGGGCGGCGTCGGACATCTGGCCGGCCAGGCGGTCGTAGGTCCGGTCCGACCGCGACGTGCTGAAGGCGCCCAGCAGGGCGTCGTCCTTGGGGATCGGATCTCCTGGGTAGCGCTTCTCGAGGTACTCGCGCTGGCGGGCGCGCTGGCGCCGGTGCCACTCGTCCAGGCTGTTGCTCATGGCTCCCCTCCTCCAGGCCTGCGGCGGCCTCGTGGAAGCAGCAACGGGAGGCTCGAACCACGCTGCTGCTTCCACGACGCCGTCGCCGGCGTCGCTCGGCTATCGATCCGCCGGGTCGGTCTCGGCCTGGGTGTCCGGGTGCCCGCCGCTCGCCCACAGGAACTCGAGGCCGCCGCTTTCGGCGCTCGCGTTCAGCTCCTCGCACACCACGTCGGCTATGTCCGCATCGTTGAGGCGACACACGATGCCGCCCGCCTGGTCGAGGATCGCCGTGTGCTCGCCGTCCTCCGTGACCTGAACCTGGAACGGTGCCTGGGCGAGCCGAAGGCCCTGCAGATCCGCCATGCTCATCCTCCCTGCGCGGTTGGGTTCAGGCCGAGGCCTTGGCGGCCAGGGCCGGGCACACGTCCGTGACGGACGGATACGGGTGCGGGTCGGGGGCCTGGCCGGTGCGCTGCTGCGCCTCCGCGTCCTTCAGGCGCTGCTTGGTGTAGTGCAGCGCGCGGTGACGGTCGGCCGCCCCCTGCTCGCCGAAGTCTCGGCAGACGGCTCCGCACGGGCAGTGCACGTGCTTGGATCCCCTGTGCATCTCACTCCCCCTCTCCTGGGCCCTCGGCGGCCCCGAGGAGACAGCAACGGCGGTGGCTGGGCTCCGCTGCTGCCTCCTCGGCACCCTCGAGAGTGCCGCCCGGCTACCGGCCGGGGCGGGGTGATCTACGTGGATCGTCGACGGTGGTCGTCAGGCGTATGGGCATCCCCCCCTCTCAGGAACCGGGTGGTCTAACCGGACCCAATCGGCTGTGCGTCAGGCACCGGTCTCGACCTCCTTGGGGATGACCCGGACCAACACGAACTGGCCCCGCTCGACGTACTCGAGCCGGACCTTGCGGCCAACGCAGCTGGTGCACAGGGCCGGTCCCGCCCACCAGCAGCCGCCGTCGCACGGGCTCTCATAGGTGCAGCCGCACGCCAGGCACCGACGGGCTGGCGCCAGGATCCCGCCGGCGACGCGCAGGCGCTTCAGCCGCCCGCGGCTGTCCGGCGCGAGGACATGACCGCTGGCCAGGAAGTGGATAGCTGGGCGCATCATCGGCCGTGCTCCAGGCGGCGCGTGGCGATGTAGCGGCAGGCGCGCAGGAGGACCTCGTCCACCGTGCGATCGAAGGCGGCGGCGATAGCCTCCGCCACCGCGGGGACTACGAGGTCCTCGTCCCCAGGGCGAAGGTTGCCGCGCGTACGGACCTCAACACCGCCGTCGGGCGTCTGGTCAAGGTGGATCGACAGCTGGGTGGGCTGGCCCGGGTCGGTCGGCCGTACATGGTGCGCGTGGGCCAAGATGGGCCGCGTGCCGCTGGGCTGCACCTACGCCGCCCCCCTCACGCCGTGGGCCCGGCGCACCGCGCCCAGCACGACGCGCAGCTCCGTCTCGGCCGCCTTGAGCCGGTAGATCGCTGCATCGACGGCCATGTCGTCGCCCGGGTCGACCAGGTCGAAGGTCCCCCGGGCCCGCTCGACGGCCTCGACGGCCGCCGCGAGCTCCTCATCCACCTACCGCACCCCCCGCGTGACGTAGGACAGGAGGGCGCCGCCCCCGACGGTCACGGCACCCAGCACGATCCAGGGCACGGCCTGGTCGACGGAGATCCGCGAGACCTCCCCCAGGCCGATCCACGTGACGTAGACGACGCCCAGGCCGAACACGCCGGCGAGGATCCCCTGGGCGACCCCCTCGAGGGCGTGCCGAGGCTGCCGGCGGCGATCGAGCCGGACCACACGGCCGCGCACCGGTGCCGGTGCCAGCTGACGCGCGCGCACGGCTAGTCGTCCTCCGCAGGTCGGAGGATGGCGCGCGCGACGTCGTCGGTGCCGTCGGGCACGCCCTGGAGGATGCTGGTGAAGGCCTTGACCTGGTCGTCGCGCAGGTCGCGGGCGCTGCGGGCCCTGAACAGGGTGAGCGAGATCTCGCCGGCCTCAGCGGTGGTGAGGTGCAGACGCTTGATTTGTTCGCCCAGCCCCTTGAGCAGGGTGGCCCGGTTCGGCGCGTCGGCGGTCGTGTCGATCGTCTCCCCGCCGGCGGCCGGTGCCTGCTCCGCCTGATCCTGGGCAGCCGCCCGGGATCGCCGGCGCCCGCGACCCCTCGAGGCGCCGTCCACCTCGTCGTCGGCCTGGGCCATCTCCTCGGTCGTGTAGACGCCGCTCAGGTCCTGCGGGAACGCCTTGCGCAGCGCCAGCGCCTCCGCGCACTTCCCGAGCATGAGAGCGCCCATCTTGGCCCACATCCGTGTGGGCTTGCGCTCCTTCGTGAGCTGCACATACTCCGACCACAGGGCGACGGCGTACACGGGCCTCGCGAAGTCCGATCGCAGGATGCCGACCTTGGCGGCCACCGGATGGTCCTCGGCCGTCCAGACGTCGACCCACTGCCCGTCCTCGCCGCACCAGTACGGCCCGTCCTGGCCCTGGTACCGGCCGGTGCGCTCGGCAACCGTGCGAAAGCCGTCGATGCCGGTCTGGATCGTGCAGTGCTCCTTGCCGTCGGAGTAGCGCTTGATCAGGTAGATCTGGCGCGACAGGGGGTCGAGACCCAGGCGGTTCGACTGGTAGAGCAGGAGCTTGAACTCCGAGTCGGTCGCGCCCTGGGGTACGACCGTGTGCTTGATCAGGTCGAGCTCGTCGCGGGTCCACCGCCGGCTGGGTCTGGCCTCCTCGAGCGCCTGTGGCTGGGACGGGTTCACAGCGGCACCACAGCGCCGGCGAGCTCGTCGGGCGCGAGAATGTCGCCCTGGTCGTTGTCCCAGTGGCCGTAGACGCCGGGTACGGGCGCCTCGAGGGCGCCCACGCGGCGGGCGATGTATTTGGCCAGGGCGGGCGTCGTAGGGTGCCGCAGGTCGCGGTCGTCGGGGCGCACGATCGTCCACCAGTCTTCGATGGTGAACCTCGCGCCGCCGGCGAGTCGCACCGTGCGCCCCGCCAGCCAGTGCGACTGCGCCGGAATGTCCCACACCATGTCGACGTCGAGCATGCGGTAGCGCCTCCCCAGGGCGTCGCCCTGCGGCATCACTGGGCGTCACCCGCCTCGTCGGACAGGAGCGTGTCGATCGCCTGGGCGCACTCCACGGCCCGACGGAGCACCACCGCCCGGTCGCGCAGCGCCTGGGCCTGGGCGTCGCACGTTGCGGCGATCTCCAGCCAGCGCCGTGTGAAGTGCTGCGGAACCTCGTCCACGTCGTCGACCAGGGCGGAGTCGAGCGCCTCGCGGACCGCGGAACTGAGTAGCCGCTCCAACCGGTCGCCCAGGACACGGGCGCGCCGGCGCGCGGTCACCTCCTGCTCCACCGCAAGCCGGACCTCATTTCCAAGACGCCGGACCTCGCCGCTGCGCCGTTCGCGCCACGTGGCCTCGCCGGCCGCCTCACCGGTTGTCATCGTCGTCCCCCTCTCGGCCGGGCCCAGGGCCGCGGCTACCCTCCGTTGACGGGCCCGGGCGGGCCAAAAATGCCGGCGAGGTCGTCGCCGGCGGTGAACGCGGACATGACCTCCGCGCGCCGGGCCGCGGCCGCGGCGTCCGCCTGGGCGTGAGCGTCACGCAGGGCCTGCTCGACCTCGCCGAGCGAGCCCCTCACGCCGAAGCGCTCGAGGACCTGGCCGACGAACGCGCCATGGTGCTCGAGGAGGAACACGCAGGCGTTCAGCAGTGCCGCGTCGTCGGCCGGCAGACGGGCGAGCGCGTCGCCAGTCGTCTCGGTCTGAAGACCGAGGTGGGTCAGGAGCTTCAGGACGGGCGCGGGCAGGTTGTCGGCGACCGCCTCCTCGGGCGCGGTGGCCGGTGCGTGGCGGTGGGCGATCTGGCGCACCGCGCGCTCCATGTGACTCTCGGCGGCGCGCAAGCCGGCGACCAGCACCTCGACGTCGTCGGCGGTCAACGGGGACGGCATGGGCACCCTCCTCATTCCCATCGGCTAGAGACGCAGGGACGTTCGAGCAGCCGCGAGACGTCGGGGTCGTCGGCCACCGGAACGGGATCCGGCTCCTCGTGGCGCACCATCCACCACCGGCCCGCCGCCTTAGCCGCCTGAAAGGTCGACAAGGTGATCGGGTGCAGCCGTCCCCAGCGCGGGCTCGCGTCGACCTGGCGGTCACAGAGGACGAACTGGCGGTAGTAGGTGACCTTCTCTCCGGCGTGGACGGCGATGTAGCGGCTCAAGATGGGCGCGCTCACGCCTGCCCCACGGCCGCCAGCGCGGCGCCGGCGATGTCGGGGAAGTTCAGGTGCGCGAACGCGCCGTGGTGGTGGCGCGCTGCCTCGTCGTAGGCCCGGGCCGCAGCCTCCTCGGTGTCGAACACGCCGAGCGAGATCTTCAGACCGTCCGTCCAGATCTGCGCGCGCCAGCGGCCGCGGTGCGGCGAGACGCCCTTGTACGGGCTCACCGACCCTCGGAAGGAACGCCGGTTCGCGGTGTTCTGACCGCGTTCGGCCAGGCGCAGGTTGCAGCTGCGGCGGTTGTCGAGGGTGTCGCCGTTCACGTGGTCGACCTCGTAGTCGGGTGGTGCGTCGAGCAGCATCCGGTGCATCCGCAGCGTGCACGCCCGCAACCCGCCCGCCTTGGGCGTGTTGGTGCGGGCGTGCCAGCTCTCGGTCGTCCGGTTCCACGACGCGTGCCAGGTAAAGGCCTGAACGCGCGGCAGGTCGATCGTGTCCACGAGCGTGGCCACGCGCACGCCATCGCGACGCTCGAGGAAGAGCAGCGCGACGTCGCCCTGGATCTCGACGGGGTTTCCCTTGCGCGTGCCGGCGATCGCCATCCTCACGCCCCCCTGCCGGCCCGGGCGGCCTGGTAGCGCTCTCGCCGTGTGGCCAGCGTCTCAAGGTGCATCTCGCCGTCGCCGGCGAAGGATCGCGGGTGTGCGCTTACGGCGCGTCCGGCCAGCTGGCGCTCCTTCCACGCCCGGTAGGCGTCGTCGGGAACGATCCACCGGGCGCCGGGTCGCGCCGAAGTCCGCAACGCGGGTAGGGGATCGCCCGCCGCTCCAAGGGCGAGCTGACGGGCGCTTTCGTAGCTGATCCCCAGGTCGGCCGCGACGTCGCGCAGGCTCAGTGCGCTCATCGTGATCACCCTCCGGTAGGGGCACATGGTCGCCGGGCGAACTCCCCCGGCAGGAAGGAGGTGGCAAAGACGACAGACGAGGACAAGGTCGCAGCGGAGTGTGCGGCCTACATCACGGCGGCGATGATGGGTCCGTGGGCAGCGAAGGCGGCGGAGGAGTTTCACCAGGATCCCGAAGCGGCAGCGTTGTGGTTGGTGGCGCGGCCGTCGCCAGAAGGCGAAGAACGGGCGCGCCCTGAGCTTCCGCAATGGCAGGCGTTGGCTGGGCAGTCGACAGTGGCCGCGGCGCAGATGTTTGGGCAGATGCTCCCTCTGATCCGGGCGGCCCTGGCGAAGCGGTAGGCGTCGCTCCGTCAGGCGCACTCGTTGTACCTGGACCAGATGCGGCCGGAGATCGGGACTCTGATGGCGGACCCACCCGACGCCAATGCTCCTGACTCCGGGCAGCTACAAGAGCAAGGGTCGCTGGAGCCGGTTGCTCTGGCAGTGGCAAGGCTGTCAGACGAGCTCTTCCGGGCGACGCACCAGCGGGTCCGGGCGTACCTGGGGTCTCTGTAGCGGGGGAGCCGGTTGAAGCCCCGTCAGGCGCACCCGTTGCAGCGGGTGCGCCTGGCTCGTCGAGCACAAGGGTGCGCGCCTTGCGCCTCCCCTCGCGGACGCCGTCGAGCATGTCCTCAATAACGCGCGCGACGTCCGCGCGGTGGATGTCAGACATGGCCAGGGGCGAACCCGTCGGGAACGCCGCGTCGCAGCCGCACCCTCCGCACTTGAGCACTTCAGCCGGCACGGGCGTGCCTTTCTCAATGACGAGGTAGCCCCTGACGTTGCAGTTGTCGCAGCGCGTCCACACGCTGTAGGTTGTCGACCCGCCGCCAGCGTTGCTCATGCCACATGCCGGAGCCGCGGGATGGCGGCCCCCTCCTGATCGAGCTGGCCATCAGCGGCAAGGACCATACCGTGGTCCTGCCAGCTGCGCCCGGGCTCGACCGACATGAGGTGCTCGCGCCGCATGGTGCCGAGCACGCCGCCACGGGGGCGGACGAGGGCACGAAGCGCCTGGATGATGTCCTCGGCCACCTGGGCCTCGGGGATCGTGTCCGGGTAGAAGCGGACCGTGATCTTCATGGGGTCACCTCCGCGCTGACACTCGATAGGTGCGCATCCTCCGCCGGGGGAATCCCCGCCAGGGAAGGAGGTGGGTTGTTGAGGTACCTGGTGTACATCGACCCGGACTGCCGGACCGCGTTCGCGGCGGAAATCTTCCTGCAGCGGGTGGGTGAGGTGCACGCACTGGCCCGGGGGCTCTGGGCGGCACAGACGACCTTGGACATCGAGGCGATCCAAGCGAACCTGGCTATTACGCTCGGCGAGGACACGCACTGGCTGGTGTGTCGGGCCGGCGACTACAGGGCGCCTTCGGGGGACAGAACGTGGCGGCACTTGCTGTTGATCGCCCTGGGGTGACGACTAGTACGTGGGCTCGGCCGTGAATCGCAGGACGACCGGACCGAGTAGCGCCTTGCTGGCGGCGCCGCCCCGGACGTCGCGGTACCCGCAGGACGCCTCGGATCGGGCGGGTAGGTAGATCTCGAACAGGACCGTCGGCCCCGTCTCGCCCTTGATCGACGCGCTGTACCTCACGGCCGGCGCGGCGTCTGCCACCTCCCCCTCGACCGACGCGGGGCCCGTAGCAGCGGGCACCGCGTCTTGCGTCTCCGGAAGGTCCCGGGTGGTGAGATCGACCGTGGCTGGCCCCCGCAGCGCCTGTCCGCCGGCTTCGCCCGTACGGTCGCGGAAGCGGAAGTACGCCTCGGATCCGTGGGGCAGGTACAGGTAGAACAGCTTCTGGGACTGTTGCGCCACGGCGCCCGTAGCAGCGGGCGCTCCGCCTTGCGTCTGCGTGTCCTCAGCCGTCGCCATCACCTCCCCGTCAAACCGCCTTGCGTGCCGGGCCGGGCCCGTCGTGATCGGGTTCCGGCGGACCGGACGGCCAGTCGATCCCAGCGATCCGGACGACGGCCTGGCCGATCGGGTGAAGAGCGAGGAGGTGCGGCGCCAGGTACAGCTGGGCGCAGCGCAAGAGCGTGTCGTCGGCGATCCCTCGTTGGCCGGCCTCGATCCGGTAGACCGAGAACTCGTCCAGGCGGAGGGCCTCGGCGGCCTCCCGCTGGGTCATGCCGGTCCGCTGGCGGGCCGCCCTCAGCGCGCGTGCGAGCTCAGGAACCTTGCGTGGCATCTGTGCACCCCCTTCGCCCACCCGATTGGTTGTGGTGGCTCACGACCTGGGACCGGAGAATCTAGCTGCCGACGGTGCGCCCTGGCGCCCGCGGAGTGACCGGGAAGAGATCGTCCTCGTCGCGTTCCAGTTTCTGCGCCATGTGTTTGGCTACGTCGAGTTTGGGAACCTTACCGCCAGACTCGAACCTGAGCCACTCCGACGGGGAGATACCCACAACACGAGCCGCCTGACGCACCGACCATCCCCGTTCAAGGCGAAGCCGGGCCAACGGGGTCTCGTGCGCGCTGCGCGGTCGACGGGGCAACTTGCCACCTCCAATGATCCTGTTTCGGGCACAGTTTGCGTTTGTGAACCGGGACCTGTCAAGGGTCACGGACGCACTCGGTGCGTTTCCGGTTTAGGCACAAAGCGAGGCGATACCCTCACGACATGAACGCCATCGGGCAACGGTTGGCCGAGGCGCGAGCCCGCGCGCGCCTCGGCGAGGGCTACTCGGCTGCGGAGGTAGCGCGCCTCCTGGGCTACCAGTCGCGGGGCACCGTGCGTCGGTGGGAGACCGGCGTTTCGTACCCCGACCCCGAGGACCTGAACAAGCTGGCAAACCTCTATGGCTGCACGGTCGACTACCTACTGACGAGGTCGCCTGACCCCCAAGCGAACGCGATCATCGTCGAGCGCCCGGACAGCACGCTGCGCGACATCATGGCCGCGCTCGAGGCGCATCTGGGCCGCGTCGACCACGCCCCGACGGATCTTCTGGGCGCTGCGCCGCCGCTGTCGCTGGGTGGTCGTCGTCTCGACGCCGAGTTAGCCGCACGCCAGTGGGCGGCGGCGGCCGCATCGACCGCGTGTTTTACCCTGCCGGCGGACCAGCTGGCCGACGCCCTGGTCCGCGTTGCCGCGCAGGTGACCGTCAGCGCGCTGCGCACACCGATGGCCAACACCGAACAATCGACAAAACCAGCGCAAATGTCGCAGGAGGTTGTCGGCCCGGACTTGAACCCCCACGTCCACCCCGGAGACGTCGTCGTACCCACTGTTGCTCGCGGGGAAACAGTCCCGTGGCGTGAGGCGGATCGTGGCAGCACTGGGAGCGCTGACGGCGACGCCGACCAGCCGTCGCTGGGCGGATATCGTGCGACTCGCCCGACAGGAACGGATCGACGTCGTGGTCGCTGACGCGTCGAGCCCGTGGGATGCAGCGGCGACGGAACACACAGTCGCCTGCGGCGGTGCCGTGACCGTGTTCATCCGGGCCGGACTGTCGGAGAGGCGCGCGTGCGACGTCGCGCTCTACACCCTGTCGCGGTACAGCTTCAGGGCCTTTGCCATCTGTGCGCAGCTGGAGCGGCTGTCTCGCGGGCGTCATCGAAGACCCTGGCTGTAGCCTCCCGCCCGCGCATGGGGAGGTGCCCTATGGTTCAGCGTCCGGCGTTTCGCCGATGGGTCACAGCGGCCGCGGCTTCGCTCCTCGCGTGCACCGGCTTCGCCACGTCCGCCCCCGCCTCTGCCCGGACGGTGTGGCAGGAGTACCGCAGCCTGGCCATTCAGGCCCTGGACAACGCATGCAACGACGTCCCGCTGTCCAACGTGGTGACGCAGGACTCCACGCTCGTCGTTGCGCTCGCCTGCGACCAGAATGACGGCGGCGTCTCGATCGACCAGTGGTACTGGGGCCAGGGGTACGCGACGCTGGTTGTGAACGCCCAACTCGAACCGGCGTGGACGTCTCTCTCCTCGACGCAGCAGCTGGAGGCTGCGGCCTCGGTCGTCGCCAGCATGGAGCAGCTGCTGGAGAGCGCGTTCGCCGGCTATGCCACGACGCTCGAGAACAACGGGCTCGATACCTCCTATCTGGGCTCGATCACACGCGAGTGGTTCCTGGTGCTCAAGTACCCGCAGGGCAACGTCGCCCTGCGGCTAGGCGCATACAACCTGGGGGCAAGCGGCGGCGCGACCTGGGCGTCCGATGGATGGACCGGCCGTCTCATTGGCCAGTTCACCACCGACTACCCGCCGCCGTACTGGCACACCGCCTGCTCCACCGGTGCGTTCTTCGCGCCCACATGCGACTCGGCCAGCGGCGCGCGGAACCTCTCGTGGGACACACTGCGCGTGCTGCAGGCAGCAGGTTAACGCGATGAAGGCCAGCCCGAATGCGCGCCGCGAGCATCATCAACCGGGTGTCACATCGACAGCGAGAACCGACCCGTGAAGCCGTGGTACACGAGGATGCCCAGGCGCAAGAAGTCACGACCGAGAACGGCGAGGAGCCCAAGGTCGGCGAGGTTTCCACCGAGCACGAACCAGGGGTCGAGCTCGCAGAACGGTGCCGCGCCCTCTTGGCCGCTGACTACGCGAAGACCGACCGCGTGGATCGGCGTCAACAAGTGGTCGCCGGCGGTGCTGGTCGCCAGGGTGCCAAACGACCGCAACCCCATGCGCTGCGCTGCGCCTGCGTCGATCATGGACGCGAAAGCCCCCGTGTCGATGAGGGCGTGACCGGTTTCAAGCCCCCCGGTCACGCGGTCCGTTCCGGCGGGCAGGCCAATCTCAACCTGCACCAACGGGCCGGGATTCCGGAGCGGGTCCACGCCCGGGCACCACTCAATGACCGGCATTGAGAAGCCCAAGGCTCAACGCCGGGAAGTTGGCGACGGGCTGGACTTTCAGCACTTGCTGGATGAGAAAGTCGGTGTACCCGTACTTCTTGAGGCCCTCTCGGAAGGCGGTCTCCCGCGTGTCGTACACGCCGCAAAGGTCGCGGCCCTTGATGACGACCCACTTGCCTTCGTACCACGCGAGCCACTCAGGGAGCATCTGCGCAAAGAACGCCCGCTCCTCGGCGAAGAGCTCTTCTCCCGCCATCGCGACACCCCCTCGCGCAAACTGTACGCCTGCGCGGCCACCGAACGCGAAGCGGAACCCGACGGAGGTGGACATGTGACGAAGTACCTCGAGACCTCGTACGACCCGCACCGCGACGTCCTGCTCGCTCGTGCGCCCGACGCGACGGACACAGCCTCGGAACCGCTGAACGGGAGCCTATTCATCATTCGCGGCCTGCCAGACGGCCAGATCGTAGGCGTCGAGTGCCTCGACTTCTCGCGCCGCGGCGCCGACGAGGCGTGGCTCGCCGAACTCCCGGTGGAGACGATCTTCACCGACCCTGAGGGCTCCGGCGCTGACGTGAGCCTGGCCCAGGCGCTCAGGAGCCTGTGGTCGGAGGCGCGTGAGCGGCGACTCTTCATGCAGGTCGAGGAGCGCCTCAGCCCGCTGCGGTTGGAGCTGCCGCCGCCGTGAAGGGCAGCCTGACGCAGCGCAAGAACGGCTACTGGTACATTTACCTGCACCCGCGCGAGGCGGGCGGCGGCTGGCGCACCAAGTGCATCTCGACCGGCGTGTACTCACAGCCTGGGTCGAAGAAGGCGCCACCGGCCGCGGAGGAGGCCTACCGCCGGGCAATCGCTCAGTACGAGCTGGGCGGCCACCGTTCCCAGCCACGAAGCGGTGACGCGATCACCGTGGCCACGTGGATGGGCCACTGGCTCGGCGAGCGCCAGGCCAGGGGCCTGGACGCATCGACCATGAAGCAATACGAGTCGGTCGTGCGCCTGTACATCACTGGCACGGACAAGGAGCCGATCCTGGGCAGCATGCGCCTGTCGGCGGTCACGGAGACCGTCGTGCGCACATGGCTGCGGCGCCTGCTCGAGACGCCGAACGCGCGTTCGCATGAGAACAAGACGCTGTCGGTATCCACCGTCCGGTTGGCGTACAGCCTCTTTCGCAGCGCGCTCGAACTGGCGATCCCCGAGCACCTGCTGAAGAACCCGTTCGCCCGCGTGCCCAAGCCCAAGGCACGGGAGTTCCAGGCCGCCTGGCTCGAGCCCGAGCAGGCCGCCGCCCTTCTCCAGGCCGCGGCCGGCACGCGCCTGGAGGCACTCTGGGTGCTCCAGCTAGCCACCGGCATGCGCATCGGCGAGCTCCTCGCGCTGACCTGGGCCGACGTCGACCTGGTCGCGGGGACCGTGCGCGTGCGCGACGCGAAGACGTCGGCGGGCGAGCGCCTGCTGTCGATCGCGGATGAAGACGGCGCCGGACCGGTCCTTGAGGCTCTCAAAGCCCATCGTCTCCGCCGGGCCGAGCAGCGCCTCGGCAGCGGCACCGCTGCGCGGGCAAAGGATCTCGTCTTCGCAACGAGCTCGGGGCGCGCGGTCTCCAGGAGCAACCTCCTGCGCCGGGACTGGGTTCGCGAGGACAAGGTGCCGCGCCGGGTCGACCGATCTGCGCTCGATGTGCGCAGATCCCTCGTCGACGGCGAGGAGATCGTCGAGTACCTGGTCCCGGTGGGCGCGTGGGCAAGGCTCCTGCACGACGCGGGCCTCCCGTGGATGCGCCCGCACGACCTGCGGCACACCGCGGGCACGCTGGCGCTCGCGCGGGGGGTACCGCTCCCGGCGGTGCGACAGATGCTGGGGCATCGCTCCGAAGCCTTCATGCTGCGGCGCTACGCGCACGCGCTGCGCGGGGATCGCGAGCTCGTCGGCGCGGCCATGGCGGGTCTGGTGCGCGACCTCGCGGCGCCAGCGAAAGGGCCATCCGCAGATCGTCCGCAGATCCGGGGTATAAGAAGGGTCCGGGCAAGTGCCCGGACCGAGCCCTGAAACCAGCGTCGTTACTGGGTTTCTAAGTGGTGGAGCGGAGGGGGATCGAACCCCTGACCTCTTGAATGCCATTCAAGTGCTCTCCCAGCTGAGCTACCGCCCCAAACCCTGCGCCCCGGCGGGCGTCCGAGGTTAGATGCTACGCGCCGGCCACCGTCGTGTCAACGTTCTCGTCGTCCTGGGCGTCGCCCTTGGCCGCCTCCTCGGTTTCTCCCCAAAGCCTTTCCAGACCGTAGAAGCGCCGCTCGTCCTCGGCAAACACGTGGATCACGACGTCACCGTAGTCGAGGAGGACCCAGCGGCCGCCGTCATAGCCCTCGCGATGGCCCAGGCGGATATCCACGGCGCCGAACGCCTCCTCCACGGCGTCGGCGATCGCCTGCACCTGGACGCGCGACCGTCCGGCCGCCACCACGAAGAAGTCGGCCACGATGGTGTCGCGAAGCGGCAGCACCATCGCCTCGATCGCCTTGTGCGCCTCGCACGCCGACCGTGCCATCTCTGCCTTGTCCTTGGCTGTCACCCGGCCACCGCCCCCCGCATCACGAGATCGTTCCACGTCTCCACCGAACCCAGTTCGATTGCCCTACCCCGTTCGAGAAGATGGCGCAGGGTGTGGGCCGTTGCCTGCCTCGCGGCCGCGATAAGGTCCGCGGACAGTGCCGCCCGCACGCCGGCCGCCCCTTCGTGCCCCCGCCCCGGCTCGCAGAAGTCGGCCGTGTACACGAGCATCTCGAGACGGGTCATGCCAGGGCGGCCGACGGTGTGGTAGGCCACCGCCCGCAGAACATCCTCGTCGCCGAGGCCGCGCGCCCGCAGCGCGTGCGCGCCGACGGGGGCGTGGAGAAGGGCGAGCGGCTCGCGCCGTGCGGCGTCGCTGACCGCGATGCCGGCCCGCTCGGCATAGGCGACAAGCGCTGGTCCGTCGCCCTCGCCCCGCCCCCAGTCGTGGACCAGGCCGGCCAGCGCCGCCCGCTCCGGGTCGATGCCCAGCGCCGGCTGCCCCGCAGCCACGTCGCGGCAAAGGGCGGCGGTCCGCTCGCAATGGGCGAGGCGCCCCGCCCCCACATGGGCTTGGAGCGCCTCGCGCCACCGGTCGAATTCGGCCGTGATTCCGAGCCCTCCTCGACGACCCCCGGCCTAGAACCGCGCCGGTCGAGGCTGGGCCTCGTTGACCACCAGGACGCGGTCGTTCATGACGAACCCTTCCATCTCCTGGACGGCCCGTTCGACGTCCTCGTCGGCGATCTCGACGAACCCGAAACCCCGGCTCCGACCGGATTCGCGGTCGGAGATGACCCGGCAGCTCTTCACGTCGTAGTTCGCAAAGGCGGTCGCCAAGTCCTCTTCGGTCGCGGTCCAGGGCAGGTTGCCCACGTACAGCGTCTTCGTCCTCGTTCACCCCCACAGCATCGGGGGTAGTATGCGACCGCGCGCGGCGGTCATTCGCTAGCCGAAGACCTCGCCCGGATCGGCCGCGTCGGCGCCGCCGGACCGGTACAGACCGACCTTCTGGATATACGTCTCGACCGACTCCGGCACAAGGTACTTGATCGGCTCGGACGCCGCCACGCGGCGACGCACATCGCTCGACGAGATGGCCAGCGCAGGCACCTCGAGGATCTCGAGCGGCTGCTCGTCGGCCACCGCCCGCAGGCGGCTGCGCAGCGCCTCGACGCTGCGCACCGCGTAGCCCGGCCGGGTGACCGCGACCAGCCGGCACAGGCGCAAGAACACGTCCGGCTCGCGCCAGGTGAGGATCTCTCGCACCGCATCGAGGCCCGTGATGAAGTACAGCCGCGCGCGCGCGCCGGCCTCGGCGCGGAACTGGCGCACGGTGTCGACCGTGTAGGAGGGGCCGGGACGGTCGATCTCGATGCGCGAGACGGCGAAGTTCGGGTTGGTCACCGTCGCCATGACGGTCATCAGGTAGCGGTGCCTGGCGTCGCTCACCGGCTTATCGGCCTTGTGCGGTGGCCGCCCGGCCGGGACGAACACCACCCGGTCGAGGTCGAGCCGGGCCCGCACCGCCTCGGCGGCGACCAGGTGGCCGTAATGGATGGGATCGAAGGTGCCGCCCATGACGCCGATCGCCTGGCTGGCCCGTTTCACGAACCGGGATCCTCCTTCGACGACGGGCCGTTCGGGCCCTCGAGCGTAAACACGGCGTCGCCGATCCGCACCTCGTCGCCGTCCCGACCGCCCGCCGCCCGCACCCGCTCCTCCACGCCGTGGCGGTGAAAAAACCGGTGCAGGCGGTGCACGGCCTCCTCCTGGGCGAGGTCGGTCATCGCCACGCGACGCTCGACGGTCGCGCCGTACACGTGGAACACGCCGCCGTCGTGCTCGACACGAACGGCGTCGGGCCCAATGCCGAACACCGCCTCGCCCTCGCCGCCGTCGTCGACCGCGTCCGCGAGCTGCCAGTCCGGCGGCCCCAGGGCGCGCATCTCGGCCGCCACGGCCGCCACGAGCGCGGCCACGCCGTCGCCGGTGGCGGCCGACACCGCTACCATGGGCAGACCCCGGTCGGCGCACGCCCGCTCGAGCGCGGGCAGGCGCTCGCGAGCCTCGGCCAGGTCGGTCTTGTTCGCCACGACGATCCGCCGGCGGGCGAGCATGCGCGCGTCGTACAGGCCCATCTCGGCCTCGATCACGCCCAGGTCGTCGGTCGGCTCGGTGCCACCCAGGCCGCTCGCATCGACAACGTGCAGGAACAGCCGGCAGCGCTGGGCGTGCTGCAGGAAGGCAAGGCCGAGACCGCGGCCCTCATGGGCGCCCTCGACGAGACCCGGCAGGTCGGCCCAGACCACGGCGTCATCGCCCCGGCCCATGACGCCAAGCCCCGGTTCGAGGGTCGTGAACGGATAGCTGCCGGTCTTGGCGGGTGCGCCGGTGACGCGCGCAAGAAGCGTCGACTTGCCCGCGTTGGGCAGGCCGATGAGGCCGACGTCGGCGAGCACGCGCAGCTCGAGGACCACGTCGGCGGCCTGGCCCGGCTCACCCTTCTCGGCGATGCGCGGCGCCTGGCGGACGGGCGAGGCGAACCGGGCGTTGCCCCGACCGCCACGGCCGCCCCGGGCCAGCACCGCGCGCTCGCCCGGAGCGGTCAGGTCGGCCAGGACGCGGCCGTCCACCCGGTCGCGCACCGTCGTGCCCTGCGGCACCGGCACGACGAGATCCTCCCCGTCGCGCCCGTGCCGGTTCGAGCCCTCGCCGGGGCTGCCGCCCGGGGCGCGCAGGACGCGCCGGTAGCGAAAGTCGGCCAGGGTGCGCAGGCCGGCGTCGACGACGAACAGGACCGACCCGCCGCGACCGCCGTCGCCGCCGCTGGGACCGCCGTTCGGCACGTACTTCTCACGCCGAAACGCGACGGCACCGTTGCCGCCGCGCCCCGCTTCGAGCCGGATCTCGGCCCGATCGACGAACACTACCTGCCCTCGGCCGCCCCGCTCGCCGCCGCCTCGGCCGCCACGACCGAGACGCGCCCTGCGGAGAACCGCACCACGCCGTCGGACAGCGCGAACAGCGTGTGGTCGCGCCCGACGCCGACGTTGCGGCCCGGCCGCACGGGGGTGCCGCGCTGGCGCACGAGGATCGTGCCGGCCAGCACCTCCTGGCCGTCGCCGCGCTTCACGCCAAGACGCTTGGACTCGCTGTCGCGACCGTTGCGCGACGAGCCGCCGCCCTTCTTGTGGGCCATCTAGGACTCACCACCCTCCGCAGCGGCCTCGCCGGCCGCCTTCTTCGCCCGGGTCCGCTTCGGCTTCTGGACCGTCTCGGCCGCGCCTACGGCCGTCACCTTGAGCTCGGTGTACGGCTGACGGTGGCCCTGGCGCCGCCGGTAGTTGGCCTTGGGCTTGTACTTGAACACGAGGATCTTCTGGCCGCGACCGTGGCCGACGATTTCGGCCGTGACCGTGACGCCGTCCACCGTCGGACTGCCGACCGTGACCGCGCCGTCGTCGCCGGCGACGAGAAGCACCTGGTCGAGCGTGACGCTCTCCCCCACCTCGCCGTCGAGCCGTTCGACCCGGACCGTGTCGCCCGGCGTCATGCGGTACTGTTTGCCGCCGGTTTCCACCACTGCGTACATCGGAGCGCTCCCTTCCGGACGCGCCGCGCCGGCGGGCGGTTGCCACTTGGGCCGGCTGCGAGCGGTCGCCCTATGCAGACCCCATGAGGTTAGCATCGCGCCGACGCACGGTCAATTGCACGCTCGCGCCCGAACGTGCAGGACGCACCCGCCCCCCGCGTCGAACGCGCCGGGACGTCGATGTCGAGGGAGGCCTTGTCGGTGGAGATCGAAAGCGCCCGGATCCGGTCCCTGGCCCAGGCCGTCGGGGCGGGAGACGCCCAGTCGCTCGCCACCTTCTGGAAGGAAGTCGAGCGCGACGGTGCCCCGCTCGTCGAGCCGATCGCCGGTGACGGCGCCGCCCGTCTCGTCACGTTCGTCTGGCGCGACGCCGACGGCTCGACCGAACGCGTCCAGGTCCTGAGCGGACCGGCGCCGATGCCGGGAACCGTCGACGACCTCTTCCGGCACCTGCCGGGAACCGACGTGTGGTATCGCAGCTACCGCGTCCGCTCGGACTTTCGCGGCACCTATCGCCTGGTCGTGAACGATCCCGACGCCGATCCCTCCGGCGCCGATCTCGAGGCCCTGATGAAGCGCTTCGGCACGGCCGTCACCGACCCGCACAACCTCCACCCCCATCGCGTGCCCGAAGACCCCGAGTCGTCCGACCCGAAGATGCCGCCCGGGTCGGAGCTCGTCCTGCCCGACGCCCCGCCCGGGCTGTGGTTCCCGGACAGCGGCGACGCGCCGCAGGGCACGCTCGACCTGTTGCGGGTGGAAAGCCGCATCCTCGGCAACACCCGACGGGTCTGGGTATACGCCTCGCCCGGCGTCGGGTCCGGTGCGCCGGCCGCCCTGGCGGTGCTGTGCGACGGCGCCGTGTGGGCCCTGCGCGAGCCGATCGCGCCCACGTTCGATCGCCTCGTTGCCGACGGCACCCTGCCGCCGCTCGTCGCGGTCATGGTCGACGCCCTCGACGGGGAGACCACCCGCATGCGCGAGCTGGGCCGCCACGCGCCGTTTCTCGCCTTCCTCGCAGACGAGCTTCTTCCCTTGGTCCGCTCCCGCTGGGCGGTCACCGACGACCCGGCGCGCACCGCCATCGCCGGCGAAAGCCTGGGCGGCCTCACCGCCGGCTACGCCGTGCTCGAGCGGCCCGACGTGTTCGGTCTGGCGGTCTGCCAGTCCGGCTCGTTCTGGTGGCCCTGCGAGGCCGCCATCCGCATGGACGGCGACTGGCAGCCGGGCCCGCTGGTGGAGGGCGCAGAGGTGATGGCCGCGACCGTGCGCGAGGCCGGCACGCGCCAGCCGGTGTCGCTGTCGCTCGAGGTCGGGCTGTTCGAGGGATCGATCATGCTCTGGCCCAACCGGCGCCTGCGCGACGCCCTCCTCGACAACGGCTACCGGGTCCGCTACCGGGAGTTCGCGGGCTGTCACGAGTGGTTCTCCTGGCGCGGCACCCTGGCCCGGGAGCTGGCGGCGATGCTCGGGCACTGAGCGTTTGCGTCAGGTCGGGCGCGGCCGCAGGCGCGCGGCCGTACCCAGGCGCAGGCGCGCCACCACGGCGACGACGGCGGGCGCGCCGATGAGCGTCACCAGGGCAAGCGGGTTCAGCAGCCGGACGACAAAGTCGTGCAATGCCAGCGGGGTCGGGAACGCGTACACCCCCACTCCCACGGTAAGGACGGAAAGGCCCGTCATCAGCCAGGCCTGCGCAGGGCGTCCCAGGTTGAGCGTGTCCCCGAGGCAGACCGCCTGGCTCCAGGCGTGCACACCCAGATAGGTCACGACCACGGCCGTCCAGCCGGCGAGCTCGAACAGGCCGAAGCGGCTGACGTAGAATCCTGGCACCTCGATCAGGCGCAAGGCGAACGCGAGCGGCGCGGTCAGTTCGCGGGCCGCCCAAGGCGAGAACGTCCCGAGAACGACGCCGAGGGAGGCGGCGAGGAGGAGCCCGACCAGGCCGAACGCGATCCAGGTGTCGCGGGACGCACCGCGCAAGGGCGAGGCGTGGGCGTGCAGGTTCGTGACCGGGTGGAATCCCAGGCCGATGTACAGGGCGGTCATGGCCCCGGCGGCCCCGCCCGCCAGATGGAGGGCGTGTGGCGCCACCAGCCACGCGAAGTGCAGGTTCTGCAGGGCAAGCCCCTCCGACACGAGGGCCATCGCCATGACCACCGCGAAGACGCCCGGCAACGCCCGCGCCAGCACGGGCAGTCCGGGCACCGAGGCGTACCAGGCGGCGGCCATCGCCGTCGTCGCGATGAGCAGGCGCGGTGTGCGGATGAGGAAGGACGTCGCGACCAGTTCGGTCAGCTGGCGCAGCACGAACGCGCTCAGGAGGAAGTCGGTGAGCGTCCCGGCGACAACCAGCGCCGGCGCCAGCCAAGGCCCCACGGCCGCGGCCGTGGCTGTCGGCATCGTCGCCCGCGGCAACCGCCGGGACACGGCAAGCGCTGCCCACAGCCCGACCGCCGACAGGCCAAGGACCATCGCCAGGGCGGTCCACCCCGACAGGGGATCGGCCAGGACAAGGTCGCCCGGATACGTGAAGATCCCCAGGCCGACGAACGACGCCAGCACCAGGAGGACGTACTGGGCCCGGTTGAGCGGCTCCCTGCGCGGCCACCCTGCGGGGGCATGCATCCGGGACTGCGTTCAGGTCACCTCCCCCTGCGACCGGATGTCGGCGTGCACCTCCAGGTGCACGGGCAGCCGTGCGAACGCGGCGTGCCAGTCGCCCAGGTCGGCGAACCGCGGCGGGTCGGCGACGGCGAGCCGCGCACCGAAGCCGAACGGGTCGGCGCCGAGGGCCTTGCAGCGGGCCATCGCCCGTTCCTCGAGGTCGAGGACGAGGCTCGCGACGTGGGCGTCCATCATCGACAGTCCGGCCTGGCTGCGGGCCAGCGAAGGGTCCGCGGTCTCCCCCAGGATTCCCCGGAGCGAGGTCCGTGCGGAGAGGACCGGCCGCCCATCCACCCAGCGCGCGGACAGGCGGGTGTGCGCCCAGATCGCCATCACCCCGACCGTCGCGCCGGGTAGCCGGCTCGTCACCGCGTAGCCTTTCATTCGCGATCGCAGGGTCGCCCAGCCGAGGGTCTCGTCCCGGTTCAGCTCCCCCAACATCCGCCCGTCCTCCACGAGCGCGATCCGGTCGAGGTGGAAGCCTGTCGGCGTGCGCTCGACCACGGGCATGTAGGAGGTGTAGCCGGGGATCCGATCGCCGACCCACAGGAGCCAGCTGGGCTGGGACAGGTTCAGCTGGAGAGGCGCGGTGCGGGTGAAGAACTCGTCCAGGTAGCGGGCCGGGGTCAGTTCCTGGGTCGTGGACACCCGGAGGATGTCTGCGGCCGAACACGTACCGGCGTAGGCGATCCAGGCCGTGCGGTTGAGCGCGGTGAAGCGGACGAGGCTGTCGATGATGTCGCGCAGCTGCGCGTGCCCCAGATGGCCGACGACGACGAGCGTCACCTGGCCGAAGTAGGGAATGCGCTCAAGCTGCGCCGACAACCCGTACACGGCGGCAGGCACGGTCCGGGCGACGGCCGTCACGACACTTTGCTGCGGGCCCGACGAGCCGCCGCCACCGCCGCCACCGATGCTGCCCGCGAGCGAGCGCAGGGCGTCGGGCGTCGTCACGGTCGCCGTGACCCGGATCTGGCCCTGCGCTGCCGGGTCGAAGGCCAAGCTCGTGACCACCGCCCGGGTGTTGACCGGCGCCGTATCCATGCAGCCCGCCAGCGGCGCGACGAGGGCGATCGCGGCGAGGGCACCGGCGAGAGGCCGCGGCCCTACCACCTGCGCGGCAGGCGCAGGTCGGCCAGCGGACGGCCAGGGTCCGGCTCGCCGCCGGACGCCTCGCGCGTCAGGTCCTGGGGCTGGGCGCGCACCGGCCGGAACGGCCGGTGCCACAGCGGTCCCCTCAGGAGGGCGCCGCTCAGGTCGCGGACGATGATCGGCCCCGCCGGCATGAGATACGGCACCCCCAGGGACGTGACCCGGGCCAGGTAGGCGACGAGGCCCACGGTGCCAAGCATCACGCCGTACACGCCGAGCACGTACGCGGCCGCCACGAACACCCACAGGAGGATGCGCCAGGTCGGCGTGATGGCGAAGTCTGGTGCGGTAAACAACGCGAGCGCCGTGAGCGTGACAACGACAACCATCTGGGGGCTGACGATGCCGGCCCGGACGGCCGCCGTACCGAGGACGATCCCGCCGACGGTACCGATGCCGGCGGCCATCGGCTGAGGCAGGCGCAGCGAGGCCTCGCGCAGGATCTCGATCGTGAGCACCATGAGCACGGTCTCGACAACCGGCGGAAACGGCAGGCCCTCGCGCGACCCGGCCAGGATGAGGGCGAACGTCGGCGGCACGAGGTTGATATTGACGGACGTGAGCGCGACGTACACGGCAGGCAGGTACAGGCTGATGAGCAGGCTGACGATGCGGATCAGGCGGACGTAGCTCGCTTCCCAGAAGGTGAACTGGTAGTCCTGTTCGGTCGAGTAGAAGTCCGCGAGGACCGCCGGGAGGAAGATCGCGAACGGATCGTTCTCGACCATCACCACGACGCGCCCCTGGCTGACCGCCCGCGCGGCCTCGTTGACGCGCTCGGCGGTCCGCGCCAGCGGCACCAGGCTGAGGCCTTCGCTTCGCAGGTAGGCCTGCACCTGGTTGCCCTCCAGGGCGCTGGCGACGGGAATCCGGCGCAGGCGACCGCGGATGGCGCGGACGAGCGCGGGCTGGGCCAAGCGGTTCAGGTAGCAGATCGCAACCGGCGTGCGGGTGCGCTTCCCGACCAGGATCTGCTCCACCCGCAAGTCACCCGACCGCACATAGCGCCGCAGGAGCGCGATGTCCGTCGTCAGGGTACCGGTGAAGCCATCCTGCGGCCCCTTGATCGAAACCTCGGTCATCGGTCGGGCCACCGACAGCGCCGGAAATGCCGACAGGTCCAGTGCCCACGGCGGCGCCTGCTTGTCGAGGAACAGGACGGGGTGACCGGCCGAGACGTGCTGCATGACGTCGGTCCAGGCGGGCGCGGCATGCGCCTGCACGGGTGCCGGCACGGCGGCGTCGTCGAACACCGCGTCCGTCCTCACGGGGGCGTCGGCGAGGCGCTCCATGACGAACTCCAGCGTGGCCTGGTCGACCGTCGCCTGCAGGTACACGAGCATGCCCCGCCGGCCGTGAACACCCCCCCACCGGAACGGACGAAGGACGAAGTCGACGCTGCGGCCGAGCGGCGCGGCCCGGAGCCGGGCCGCCACCCGGTCGAGACTCCCGTCGAAGCCGGCGTCGGGCGACGGATCCGCCAGGGCGGCGAGGAGGCTGTTCAACTCGCCGCCCAAGTACTTGGCCTCGCCGGCGATCGTGCGCAAGAGGACGCCCGGATCCGCGTACTCGCTTGCCACGCTCCCACCCCCGGCCCGTTTCCCGCAGTGTTCGCGGGCAGGCGGGCGGGCATCCCGGCCTACGCGTCGGGAAAGCGGCGCCGCAAACCCCACATGGCGAGGCGGAAGAAGGCGCCAAAATGGGGCAGCCAGCCGGGCAGCGGACCCGCCGCGGGCGCGAAGGCGCCCTCCAGGCGGGCGATCTCGGCCGGCTCGAGGATGTCGTCGCCGGCGAGCGCGTTGTCGCGCACGTGCGCCGCGCTCGACGCCTTGGGAATGGCCACGATGCCCGGGCGCTGGACGCTCCAGGCGAGCGCCAGGCGTTCGGCCGAGACGCCGCGCCGGTCGGCCAGGTCGCGCAGGACGGGAAAGCCGGGATGGCGCATCAGCCTGCCGTGGGCAAGCGGGCTGTAGGCCATGAAGATGCGCCCGCCGGCCAGGGCCTCGGGGATGACCGCCTTCTCCGCCCGCCGCTCGTCCAGCCCGTAGCGGGCCTGATGGAACGTCAGGCGCCGGCCCTGCGGCGCGGCCGCGTCCGCGGCGGCCATGTCGGCCGCCGAGAAGTTCGATGCCCCGACGTAGCGGGCAAGGCCCCGCGACAGCACCGCGTCGAACCCCTGCCAGGTGCGCGCGATCGGCACGCTGTTCGTGGGGAAGTGCAGAAGGACGACCTCGACGCGCTCGGTGCCCAGGCGTCGCAGCGAGCCCTCGACCGCGTGCAGGACGGCGTCGGGCTCGGCGTGGCTGGGCCAGACCTTGGTCACCAGGAAGACGTCGTCGCGACAGTCGCGGATCGCCTCGCCGACGAGCCGCTCGGTGCGACCCGCGCCGTACAGCTCGGCCGTGTCGATGAGTCGCATGCCCAGCTCGACTCCGAGCCGCAGGGCGTCGATCTCGGCCGTGCGCCGCTCCGGTCGCTCGCCCATCGTCCACGTCCCCTGCCCGATCACCGGCAGGGCGGGCAGATCCCCCGTCCCCGGCCGTGCCGCCACGCTCGCCAGCCGCACCGTACCGCCTCCCCGGATTCCCGCTGCGTGTCCGGTCCCGGCTCCATCATGTACGATCGTGGCATCCAGGTACGAGGGGGCAGCCGTCGTGGCCGTGGCGACCGAGCCGTTTGCCGGGTTTGCCGCCGAGGACTTCGCCGTGTTCTCGATCGAGGGGTTCGAGGGGCGCATGGCCGCGCTGCGGGGCCACCTGCGGCCGCGCCTGGTGGCGATGGCCGACGCCCTCGCCCCGGCCCTCGGCGACGCACTCGGCGTGACCCTGTACCCGCACGTCGCCGCCCACCTGCGGCGCACGGTCAACCCGCCGCCGGAGACATGGGCCGCGTTCGGACCCGACCGCCGCCGCTACAAGGCGTACGCGCACTACGCCGTCGGCATCGACGGGCAGGGCGCGTGGTTCTTTCTCGTCCTCAAGGACGAGGCCCTGGCCGACCGCCAGGCCCTCAGCCGGGCCCTGGGCGGGCGAACGCTGGGCGCCGTCCTGCGCACCCTGCCCGACGAACTGGTCGTGCGCACCGACGGCGGGGAGCACGCGGTGCACGACCGCCGCGCCCTCGCCGGCGACCGCGAGCGCCTTCTGCGCAAGGGCGACGCCCAGTGGGGTGTCGGTCGGCGCGTAGGCGCCGGGTCGCAGGCCCTTGCCAGTGCCGCAGGGGTGCAGCGCACCGCGCTCGAAACCTTCACCGCCCTGGCGCCGGTCTGGCGCGCGCTGCCGTCCTCTCCCTGGCGGATAGGCGCCCGCTAGCCCTCGCGCGCCCACACGGTTTCGCGCAAAGAGGGAACGCCGTGTTCACGATCGGTGAAGGTCTCGCGCTCAACGCCCAGCGCTACCCCGACAAGCCGGCGGTCGTGATGGGCGACCTGTCGCTCACGTACGCCGCGTTCAACGCCCGGGTCAACCGGGCCGCGGCGGCGCTCGCCGGCCTCGGCGTCGGGCGCGGCAGCCACGTCGCCCTCCTGCTGGCAAACGGCCTGCCCATGGCCGAGCTGCAGCTGGCCACGGCCAAGCTCGGCGCCGTTGCCGTACCCGTCAACGCCCGCCTTGCCCCGCCGGAGCTGGCCTACGTGCTCGCGCACTCGGACAGCGAGGTGCTGGTCGCCGAGGGCGAGCTCCTCGACCAACTCGCCAAGGCCGGCCCCGCGGCCGCCGACGTCATGCCGCCGCGCCTGCGGGCCGTGGTCTGCGCCGGCGATGGCGGGCCGCCCGGGCTACCGCGCTACGAGGCCCTGCGAGACGCCGCGAGCGACGCCGAGCCGACCGCAGCGGTCTCCGGCGACGACACCTGGCTCATCGTGTACACGTCCGGCACCACCGGCCGGCCCAAGGGCGCGGTTCGCTCGCACAAGTCGAACGTGCTCCTTGCCCTCACGTTCGCGAGCGACTTCGGCATCACGGCCGACGATCGGGGCCTCCTCCTGATGCCGATGTTTCACGTGAACTCGATCTGGTTCCTCTCCCTGTCCCTGTACCTGGGGGCCACCTGCGTCATCTACCCGCACCGGGCGTTCCACCCCGTGCGGATGGTCGAGGAGATCGTGGCGCGCGACGTCACCTACTCGATCTTCGTCCCGACCATGCTCGGGTACCTGGCCGACGCCGGCTCGCGCGGGGCGCTCGCGGGCAACCGGCTGCGCGTGATCCTGTCGTCGTCCGCACCCCTGCCCTCCCGGCTGCGCGACGCGGTGCTGGCCGCCTTTCCCGCCGCGTCTCTGTACGAGATCTATGGCAGCACCGAGGCCGGCGCCGTCACGAACATCCGCCACCGCCCGGGCGGCGCGGTCGGCAGCGTCGGCCACCCGGGCCTGGCGCAGCGGGTGCGCATCCTGGGCGACGACGGCACCGAGCTTCCGCCTTCGCAGGTCGGCGAGATCTACTCCCTCGGCCCGACCCTTATGGACGGCTACTACAAGAACGAACAGGCCACGCGCGCCGCCATGCGCGATGGCTATCTGACCGTGGGCGACATGGGGATGAAGGACGCCAGCGGCCGCGTGTACGTCGTCGACCGCAAGGCCGACATGATCATCACGATGGGTGAGAACGTCTATCCGACCGAGGTCGAGGACGTGATCGCGCGCGCGCCGGGCGTACTCCACGTCGCCGTCGTGGGCGTGCCCGACGAGCGCCGGGGCGAGGCCGTGCGCGCGTTCGTCGTCGCCCGGCCGGATGGCCCGCCGCCCGACCCGGCGGAGATGCAGCGCCTCGTGCGCGAGCACCTGGCCGACTACAAGCGGCCGCGTTCGATCGAGGTCGTGCCGGAGCTGCCGCTCGGTCCCACCGGCAAGGTCCTGCGGCGGGCCGTGCGGGCGCCGTTCTGGCAGGGGCGCGAGCGGCCGATCTAGAGGGGCGGGACGTCAGCGCACGGCGCGACGCGCGCGCCGTGTGGCGCGCGCCTGCCGACCCGGACGCACTGCGCGACGCCGACGCGAAGATGGACACCAGGACGGCCGGCTCAGGTGTGCCACGCCCGGTGGGCGGGACGATGCGGTCCGGGCTGCGGCAGCCGGCGGCGCGCGAACCACCCGGGGCCCCGCGCCCATGGACCGCCCCGCCGGCCCTTCGCCGCCGTTCGCTGCGCCCGACAGGAGGACGCGATGCACGACGCGGGGCTCGAGGAGATCGGCCGCTGGTGGCGCGGCCTGTCGCCGCGTGGCCGCGTGCGCGCCCTTGCCGCCGTCGCGCTGCCGGGCGGTGGCGTGCTGATCGGGTACGTCCTGGGCATGCGGCACCTATGGCGCCTGACCCTCGCCTACGGTCGCAGCCACCCGGACGTGGTGACCGGTCCGCTGTGGCTGATGGCTCCACTGCCGCACATCTGGCCCTACCTCCTGGCCGGCGCGGCCGTCGGGGCCCTGGCGTACGGAGCGGTGCATCGGCTGACCCGTCGGACCGGCCGGAACGGCTCGCGGGCCTCCGGCTAGGACCATCCCGGACATAGGGCACGGGCCCGCACGCGCAGCGCCGATCCCACCGTCCCCCCTCAACCGCCGAGGGGAAACAGCGCCGGCACCGCCAGCACGGTGAGGGTGCCCAGGACCAGGGTGAGCGGCAGGCCGTAGCGGGCCAGGTCGCCGTAGCGGTAGCCGCCCGGACCCATGACGAGCAGGTAGACCTTGCTGGCGAGCGGCGTGAGGGGTGCGGCCGCCACGGCCACGACCACGGTCATGATGAGCGGCACCGGCGACACGTGCGCCGCATGGGCGAGGGCCGAGGCGACCGGCGCGACGACGATCACGGTGGCCACGTTCGAGAGGATCTGGGTGAGCACCGCCGCGACCAGGAAGAGCAAGGCCACGACGATGTGCGGGTTCGACCCGGCGGCGCGCGCGACGGCCAGCAGGTACCCGGCGACGTGGGCGGTGATGCCGGTCGCGACCATGGCCCGGCCGAGCGGCAGCATGCCGCCGACGAAGACGAGGATGCGCCAGTCCATCGCCTGGTAGATCTGGCCGGGTGTCAGCACGCCGACGGCCGCGACGAGGGTGACCGCCAGCGCCACGGCCAGCGTGATGGGCACGAACCCGGCGGCGGCCAGGGCAAGGGCAACGGCGAGCGCACCCACGGCGACCACCGCCATGCCGCTACCCGGGCGCGTGCGCGGCTCCGGTTCCGCCAGAAGCACCAGGCCCCGGCGCGAGCACAGCGCCTCCAGATCGGTCTCGCCGCCCTGGAGGAGAAGGCCGTCACCGGCCAGGATGCGCATGTGCGCCAAGCGGTCGAAGTGCGGCGTACCGCGTCGCAGGACGGCGAGGACGCTCACGCCGGTGCGACGGCGAAGGTCGGTCTGGGCCAGGGTGCGGCCGCGCAGGTCGGAGTAGGGCCCGACGACGGCCTCGGCGACGAGCGGCTCGTCCTCCCCGGCCGCGTCGTCCCGTCCGCGCTCCCCGCTTCCGGCCTGCGCCGCCGGGTCCTTGCCGCCTCCGTCGTCGCCCCCGGCTGCGTCCGCCGGCAGGCGCACGCCCAGGTCGGCGTCGCGAAGTCCGGTGACCCCGTCGCCCGGCCCGACGACGATGAGCCCGTCCCCCGCCCGAAGGCGCATGTGGGGCCGCGCCCGGTGCCCCCGGCCGTCGCGCACGAGCCGCACGACGGACAGGTCGTGATCGGCAAACGCCGTGACCTGCGCGATCGCCCGGCCGACGAGCGGCGACGCGTCGTCGATGCGCAGTTCGGCCGTATACTCCTTGGCCACGACCTCCGCCCAGTCGCGCGCACCGCTCTCGTGGACCGGGACGAGCGTGCGTGCCGCCAGCGTGTAGGCAACTCCGACCACGACAAAGAGAAGGCCGATCGGGGTGATGGCGAACACGCCGAGCGGGGCGTGGCCGCCCTGCCCGAGAACCTGGTTGCCGACGATGGTGCTGGCGCTGCCGACCATGGTGAGGAGCCCGCCGAGCATGGCGGCGGCCGCCACCGGCAGGAGCAGGCGCCCGGGATGCACACCGAGGCGGCGCCGCAGGCCGAGCACGACCGGCATCATGACGCCGACCAGGCCGACGTCGCTGATAAAGCCGGAGGGGATCGCGGCGAGGAGCATGAGGACAAGCGCCAGCCGCCGCTCGCTGCCGCCAAGGCGCACGGCGTACGCGACGAGACGCTGGGTCACGCCCGTCACGACAAGCGCCTCGCCGAGCGCGAGCATGCCGGCGATGACGATCACCGCCTCCGAGGCGAAGCCGGAGAACAGCGCGCCCGGCGGCACGGCGCCGCTGAGACCGGTCAGGCCGAGCACGATCATGCCGACCACGTCGATGGACACGACGCCGGATCCGAGCAGGACGAGGGCGAGCAGGAGCGTGCCCAGGACCCAGACGACCTGCGCCGTCACCCGCCTACGGTCGCTCCGCGCTCACGCTGACCGGCTCGACCGGCGCCGCCCGGCGGCTGGAGAGGATGCGCGCCTTGGCGTAGGTGCGAAACGCCCCCACGATCTCGACCCGGACGCGCTGGCCGACGAAGGCGGACCCGTTCTCGATGTCGAGCACGTACCCCTCGACACGGGCGATGCCGTTGTGCGGGTTGACCGCATGGGCCTCCTCCACCCGCACCTCCAGCGTCTCCCCCGTCGAGACCGGCCGCGCCCGCCGCTCGACCTCCTCGCGCGTGCCCAGCGCCAGCACCGCCACGCCGTCCGGGCGGGCCAGGGCCGAGCCGCGGACGAAGATGGCGCGGCCCGTCTCGCGCTCGAACTCCTTCAGGTTGTTGCCGCCGGAACCGATGAGCACGGCGGCAACCGCCGGGTGGACCTCGACCAGGATCGCTTCGGCCTCGGTGCGCCGCAGTTCGGCCTTGATCAGCCGGCGCACGCGCTGGCTCATGGTCTCCTCGGAGACCACGCGGCCGCGGCCGTCACAGTACGGGCAGGTCTTGAGAAGCGTCGCCTCGAGACCGGCCCCCACCTTCTTGCGCGTCATCTCGACCAGGCCCAGCTGGGTGAGGCCGAGGACATGCACCTTGGTCCGGTCGCGCCGGACGGCCAGGCCCAGGCGGTCGAGGACCTCGCGCTGGTCCTCGGGCCGGTCCATGTCGATGAAGTCGACGATGATGATGCCGGCGATGTCGCGCAGCCGGATCTGGCGCGAGATCTCGTCCGCCGCCTCGAGGTTGGTGTGCAGGACCGTGTCGGCGAGCGACGTCGAGCCCACGTACTTGCCCGTGTTGACGTCGATCGTCGTAAGGGCCTCGCTCTGGTCGATGACGAGGTAGCCGCCCGACTTCAGCCACACCTTGGGCCGGATGAGCTTGTCGATCTCCGCCTCGACCTTGGCCGCGTCGAACAGGTTGCCGCCCTTGCCGTTCCAGAACCGGATGCGGCGCCGCAGCTCCGGCGACATCACCTCGGCCAGCTCGACCATGCGGCGGTACTCGTGGTGGTTGTCCACGACGACGCGCGAGACGTCGTCCGTGAGCAGGTCGCGCACGACCTTGAACGTCAGCCCCAGGTCACGGTGGAGCAGGGCCGGCGCCTCGGCCTCGACGCTCTTCTGGCGGATCCGCTCCCACAGCTTGGCGAGGAAGAGCATGTCCTGGGAGATCTCGGCGTCGGTGCGCCCTTCGGCCACCGTGCGCACGATCACGCCCGTGCCCTTGGGCCGCAGGTCCTCGGCCAGGCCACGCAGGCGCTGGCGCTCGCGCTCGTCGGCGATCCGGCGGGAGACGCCGACGTAGTCCATCGTCGGCGCGAGGACCAGGTAGCGGCCGGGCAGGCTGAGGTTGGTCGTCACGCGCGGCCCCTTGGTGCCGACCGCCTCCTTGGCCACCTGGACGATGACCTCCTGGCCCTCGCGAACCAACTCGCTGATGCTCTTCCTCGCCACGGGCGGTGCCGGCACGGACTCCTCGCCCGCTTCCGCCGGGCCGTCCGGGCGGCCGGCGTCGGTCCGTCCCTCGGCGGCGGCATCGAGGTCGGCCACGGCGAAGGACGCGCCCGCGTCGCCCGCATACAGGAAGGCATTGCGCTCGTAGCCGATGTGGACGAACGCAGCCTCCATGCCGGGCAGCACCGTGTCCACCCGGCCCTTGTAGATGTTTCCAGCGATGCGCTGGGCAAGCGGCCGCTCGATGAGCAGCTCGGCGAGCTCGCTGTCCTCGAGGACGGCGACGCGCACCTCCATCGGCTCCACGTTCACGAGAATCTGACGGTCCAAAAGTTATCGGCCCCCCGGTTGCAGCGCGACCGGTTCGACGTGCCGCCCAAACTGGTAGGCACATGATAACGATCCCAACCGTCCAAAACAACCGGTTAAGTGGGCTGGTCCGGCCAACCCGCCGCCTCTCCGAGCGATGCGGCCGGTCCCAGGCGCACAAGCGCATCGTAGAGCGCGGTCTCGTCGATCTCGCCCAGCGCCCGCGCCTGTGCGTCCACCACCCGCAGGACGTGGAACGGTCGCGGCGCCAGCGCCCGCCAGGCGACGCCCAGAGGGACCGCCGACGAGGCCACCACCAGCCGGCCCTCGACCAGCGCCCCCCCGGCAAGGCGCGACCGCTTGCGCTCGTGCGCGACGGCGCGGGCGTACGGCGCCTGACGGTCCTCGCGGCGGGCAGCCAGCGCGAGGAAGGCACCGAACAGGCCGACGTCGACAAGCCGGCCGCCAAACGCCAGCGACCCCGCGCCCAGGGCCGCCAGCGTCGCCCCCAGGACCATCCCGATGCGGGCGAGCAGGTGCGCGCTCGGCCCGATGCCACCGCGGGCGGCGAGGACGGAAAAGAGCGCCTGGCCGCCGTCGAGCGGCAGGACGGGCAAGAGGTTGACGGCCGCCATGGCGAGGTTGAGGTCGAGCCATAGGCCCAGCCGCGGCGCCGACGCCAGGGCAGCCGGCCCGTGGCGCATCGCGGCTAGGCCGAGCCCGGCCAGCACCAGGTTCACGACAGGTCCGGCCAGCGCCACCGGGACCGCCCGCGCGACGCCCATGAACTCGAGCCCGCGCACCCGCGCGACGCCGCCGAACGGGTGCAGCGTGACCGCCTCGACCGGCGTCTCCTCGGCGGCCGCGGCGACCAGGTGCCCCAGCTCGTGCAGGACCAGGACCGCGGCGAAGATCGCCACCTCGGGAAGATAGCCCAGCGTCACGGCGATGGCGCCCAGCGCGGCCATCAGCGGGTCGACGCGGACCTCGGCACCCAGGAGGTGACCGATCCTCACGTCCCCGGGCCACCGAGAAAGAGCGGGCTCAGCGGGTCGACCGGAATGCCGCTCACCCGCACCTCCATCACCACATGCGGTGTCGACCCCGGGCCGACCGCCGGTACCCGTCCGACCCGTTCGCCGCGGCTCACGCTCTGGCCCGCCCGGACCGTGACGCCGTCCACGCCCAGAAGCGCGACCACCACGTCGGTCCGGCCGGCCACGGCCACGTCGACCTCCTGGCCGACGGGCGGGCCGTCCTTGACCGCCGTCACCCGGCCGGTCGCCGGCGCCACCACCGGCGCCCCGGCAAGCGCGCCCAGGAGGATCCCGTCCATCCGCGTCGGCCGGTGGGTGAGCGGGTCGACGCCGCTGCCGAACGGCATGAGCAGCGCGCCCGTGACCGGATAGCGCATCGGCGGCGTCGCCGGCGGCTCGGGCCGCAGCCGGGTGCCGCCGTCGAGCGGCGGCCAGCGCCAGCCGCGGCCGTCGATGCCGCCGTGGATGAACGCGGCGGCACGATCGACAAGCGGTCCGAGCGACGCCGGCCAGCCACCCGGCTGCTCGGCCCGCGCCGCCACCGCCGCCCGCACCGGCGCGAACGCCGGCACCGCGGCGTCGTGGAGGACGACCAGCCCGGCCGCCAACGCGATCGCCAGGCCGAGTGCGCCCAGCCTCGGGAATCCGCCAGGTCCCCTTGCGCCCCGCCACCCGCTTGCCACCGCGCCGCCCCCCGTTCGCCATGGCCAAGCTATGGGCCGGCGCGGCGGGACAGAACCGACATGGCCACCGGCGCCCACGCGTACGCTCCCCGGGGGGTGTGGGCGGACGGGCGTGGCGATGACCTGGCTTATCGCGCTGACGGTGGCGTCGTGGGCGATCTGGGGCGTCGTCCTGAAGATGGCCCTGCGGCACGGCGACGCCTTCTCGCTGATCTTGTGGTCGAGCGTGTTCTCGGTCGCCATGGTGCCCGTGAACCTCATCGTGCTCCGCCATCTGCGCATCGCCACCCGGGCCGACCCGGGCATGCTGCTGTGGGCGGCCGCGGGCATCGTGGTTTCGGGCGTGGCCGTGTGGACCTACCCGCTGGCGCTCGCCCGCGGCTCGGCCAGTCTGGTCACGGCGCTGACGGCCTGCTACCCGGCCGGCACCCTCGTCCTCGCGATGGCGGTCTTGGGCGAGCGCCCGACGGCCGTCCAGATCGGCGGCATCTGCCTCACGGCCGCAGGACTCATGCTGCTCGCCCGCTAGCGTGCGCGACGCGGCTCGGGGACAATGGGGAAAACCGCCGGAGGTGTCCGCGTGGCCCCCGCGACCGACAGCGTCCCCGCCGCCCTGCGCTCGTTGCGCTCGCCCCTCGACGACCACCTGCGCTTCGCCTACGACGAGGTGACCGCAGACCGGGTGCGCGCCCACGTCGAGATCGACCCGGACGTCCACCACCAACCCTGGCGGGCGGTGCACGGCGGCCTGTACTGCGTCCTGGTCGAAAGCCTTGCCAGCGTCGGCGCCCTGCAGTCCGCCCGGGACCGGGGGGCGCATCCGGTCGGCCTGGAGAACGCGACAAGCTTCGTCCGCCTGACCCGCACCGGCCGCCTCGACGCGGAGGCGCTGCCCCTACACCGGGGACGGCGCGTACATCTATGGGAGGTCCACATCCGCGACGCCCAGGGGCGCCTGGTCGCCCGTGGCACCTGTCGCATGCTCCTCGTCGCGAACGAGGAGGACGCGCCCTCCGTCTAGCTACGGCGCGGGCGGCGCCTTGGCCTCGCCCGGGTCGGTCGGGGCTGGCGCCGCAGGCGACAGCTGCCCGGCCGCGCCGGGCTGGGACGGCGCACCGGCCCGTCCGGCGGCACGGCCGTCCGGCCGGCCGGGCTTCGCGCCAGCGGCGGCGGCCGCCGGACGGGGCGGCGCGTACGGGCGCGCTGCCGCCGCCGGCAGCCGCGCATCGACCGGGCGCGACGGCAGCGTCGCCGGCACCCGCTCGGGCGACCGGCGCGAGGCGTGGTCGACCATGCGCCGCCGGCCGACGTTGGCGACGAGGCCAAGACCCGCCGCCGTCGTGATGAGGGACGAGCCGCCCGCGGACAGGAGCGGCAACGGCACGCCGACGACCGGCATCACGCCCATCGCCATGCCCGTGTTCATCAGCACCTGGGCACCGATCATCGAGATGACGCCGGCCGCAAGGATCGTCCCGAAGGCGTCCGTGGCCTCGCCCGCCGCCAGCAGGCCGCGCCAGATGATGACGAGGAACAGGACCAGGACCGCGCCGGCCCCGACGTAGCCGAGCTGCTCGGCGAGCGACGAGAAGATGAAGTCGGTGAACGGTTCGGGCAGGAACGACAGCTGGGTCTCCGGGCCGCCGTGCAGTCCCAGCCCGAACAGGCCGCCGGAGCCCAGGGCGATGCGCGACTGGATAATGTTCCAGCCCGCCCCCTGGGGGTCGCTTTGCGGGTTGAGGAAGATGAGCAGCCGCTGGAGCTGGTACGAATGCACGAGCGGCAGCGGCGTGTGGTACGTCAGGTGCGCCCAGATCGCGCCCACGGCGAGCGCGAACCCGCCGCCGAACACGACCACGAGACGCCACCCGGGTGCGTCCGCCATCCACAGCATGCCCAGCAGGATGAACAGGAAGATGATGCCGGTACCCAGGTCGGGCTGCTTGAACACGAGCAGGAAGTAGACGAGCGTGAGGACGAGCGGTACGGCCAGGTCGCGAAAGCGCTTCAGCTGCCCGGCACGGCGGGCGAGATACGCCGCCAGCGCGAGCACGAAGATCAGCTTCGCGAACTCGGACGGCTGGAGCTGGAACGAGCCGATCTGGATCCATCGCTGGGCGCCGAGCGCGCTGTGCCCCTTGACCAGCACCGCCGCCAGGAGGACGAGTCCCAGGCCGTACAGCCACCAGGCGTAGCGAAGCCACACGTGGTAGTCGATCGCATAGGCGATCGCGAACGCCACCACGGCGATCAGGCCGAACATCGCCTGGTGCTTGACGTAGTAGAGCGGGTCGCCGGTCGGCGCGCTCTGGGGCGACGTGGTGTAGATGATCACCATGCCCAGGCCGAACAGAAGCAGCGCGCAGGCGACGATCCAGCCGTCGAACCCGCGCCGCTCGGAGCGGTCCTGCCGCGCCATCGCCTGCCTCCTCCCGTCCACCGTGCTTGCCGGCCGTAGGTTCACGACGCGACCCATTGTAGCAAAGGCAGCAGCGCGCCCGGCTGAGACGCGCATGAAAAAAAGAGCCCGGCTGTGCCGGGCACTCCTTGCGCGCGAGCGTCCTACTTCAGCGCGCGCTTCATCCGTCGGACGGGAATGTTCGCCACCAACGCCACCTGATTCTCGTGCGTTTCCAGGTCCACCGCGACGCTGTCCGGCTCGATTTCCATATATTCGCCGATGACGCGCAGGAGGTCGGTCTTCAGATTGTCCAGGAGCTGGGGCGACATCTGGCTGCGATCGTGCACGAGCACCAGCCGAAGCCGCTCCTTGGCCACATCCTTGCTGCTCTCCTTGCCGAACAGGCGGCCGAACAGATCGAGCATGCTAGCCCTCCTGCCTCAAACCCATGAGCCGGCGCAGGCGGCCGAAGAAACCCTCGTCCGCGCTGGGCTCGATCACGGGCACGTCCTCGCCCATCAGGCGGCGGGCGATGTTACGGAAGGCAATCCCGGCTTTCGAGGTGCCCTGCAGCGTAGCGGGGTCGCCGCGGTTGGTCGAGACGACGATGCTCTCGTCCTCGGGCACGACGCCGAGCAGTTCGATGGCGAGGATCTCGATCATGTCCTCGATGCCCATCATGTCGCCACGCTTCACCATCTGCGCGCGCAGGCGGTTCACGATGAGCCCCGGCGGGGGCAGCTCGGCAGCCTCCAGGAGGCCGATGATCCGGTCCGCGTCGCGCACCGACGAGACCTCCGGGGTGGCGACGACGACCGCGCGGTTGGCGCCCGCGATGGCGTTGCGAAAGCCCTGTTCGATGCCGGCCGGGCTGTCGACGAGGACGAAGTCGAAGTCCTCCTTGAGGTCTTCCATGAGGGCCTGCATCTGCTGCGGACTGACCGCCGTCTTGTCCTTCGTCTGGGCCGCCGGGAGCAGGTACAGGTTCTCCAGGCGCTTGTCCTTGATGAGGGCTTGGCGCAGCCGGGCAAACCCGTCGACCACGTCGACCAGGTCGTAGACGATCCGGTTCTCCAGGCCGAGGACAACGTCGAGGTTGCGCAGGCCGATGTCGGCATCGACCAGGCAGACGCGCCGCTCCATCAGCGCCAGGGCGGCGCCGAGGTTGGCGGTCGTCGTGGTTTTGCCCACGCCCCCCTTGCCGGAGGTGATTACGATGACTTCGCCCACGCGGTTTCCCTCCGTTCCACGTGCGCGACCAGGCTGGCCGCGGTATACCGCTCGACCACGATCTGGCCATCGCGCACGCGGGCGATCTCCGGTTCGTCGACTTCGGCCGCCGCCTCGTCCTCCGGGGGCCGGCAGACGCGCACGCCGATGCGGATCTGGGTCGGTCGAAGGCGCAACGCCGCCACCACGGCGTCCTCCGCCCCGCGGGCGCCCGCGTGGGCGACGCCCAGGAGGCTGCCCATGACCACGATGTCCCCGGTCGCCACCACCTCGGCGCCGGGGTGCACGTCGCCAAACAGGACGAGGTTGCCGTCGTATCCGACCCGCTGTCCCGATCGCAGCGTCCGCTTCACCACCCCGGTCGCGCGCTCCTCGATGGGCACGCGGTCGAACGAGTCCTCGAGAGAGGGCGCCGGCCGGACCCTGAGCACGCGCATGCCGTGCTCCCGGGTGATGATCTCTTCCAACTCGCGCAGCTGCGACGGCGTCAGGTGGCGACGCCCCGTCTCCAAGGTGACCTCCGTGCCAGTAAAGAAGCGCGCGAAAGAGCCCAGACGCTCCTCCAGACGCCGCTTGAGCGCGAGGTAGTCGTCTCCTTCCCCGAGGGCGACGAGAATTCCTTCCTTCGAGCCCTTGATGAGCACGTCGTTCTTGCGCATCTTTGCCCGGAGTTCCGGCCTACCCCCTCGGCCGCCGCGCACATTGACCGGATTCGGCGCGATCGACTTGGCGAGGATTCTAGCGCACGTAAACCAGCTCCTTCCGGCGAATTCGGAAAACAGTTCGCCACCATTCCCCTTCATCCGGCCACACGGCCATGAATCGCCCTCATTCGTCACCCATCGAACCTGGATCGTGGCGCCTGCTGTCGCTCCCGGCCCGCGATCCGGGTCCCGCCTAGCCCGCCTTCGCCTTCTTCCCGCCCTTGGACGCGGTGCGGGTGCCGGCGTTCGACGCCTTGGACGAGCCGCTGTGGCCCGCCGGCGCCACGCCGGGCAATCCCGGAACCGGCATCGGGTTGGAAGGGTCCTTCAGGTGGAAGTACGCGTCGTAGACGTCGCGGATGGCGGGGGCGGCGTTCGCGCCCTCCTCGCCCTTCTCGACAAACACGACGGCCGCGATCTGGGGGTTCTTGAGCGGCGCGAACGAGACGAAGTAGGTGTCGTAGGTGGTGGTCGTGTTGGTCGGCTGGGCCGTGCCCGTCTTGCCGCCGACCTGCATCGGGAAATTGGAGAAGGCCGCGTACGCGGTGTCGTAGGGGCTTGCGGGCGAGGTCGTGCCGTACATGCCCTGGTGGATTGCCTGCCAGTCGGCGGCCGGCAGCTTCACGTCGATCGTCTGCTTGGGCTTGTAGGTCCACATCACCTTGCCCGCTGGGCTTTCGATCTTGGACACCAGGTGGGGCGCGTAGCCGACGCCGTCGTTGGCGACGGCGGCCGTGTACTGGAGGAGCTGGAGCGGCGTGGTCTCGACCGCGCCCTGACCGATCGCCAGGGAGTAGTCGAGGGCGGGCGTGAAGAAGCCGTAGTTCTTCACATACCACGCCCGGGTCGGGAGGAATCCGGGCTGCTCGCCGGGCAGGTCGATGCCGGTGACCTTTCCGAACCCCAGCTGGCTCGCCCAGTGCATCATCGTCGAGATGCCCGTGATCTTGCCGACCATGTAGAAGTACGAGTCGCACGACTGGGCGATGGCCTTGACGATGTTGTTCCAGCCCGTCGACACCGGGTAGGTCCAGTTGTGCGGATAGGGCGCGTACGGGAACACGGCGTAGCCGTAGAACTGGGTCGAGGGCGTGATCGTATGCGCCTCGAGGCCGGCCACGCCGGTCGACATCTTGAACGTCGAACCAGGCGGCAGCTGGGGCTGGGTGGCGTAGTTCAGGAGCGACGACGCGCCGCCCACCGGCGCAGACAGGAGCGCGTTGTACTGGGCCTGGGTCATCCCCCGCACGAACAGGCTCGGGTTGTAGCTCGGGTAGGACACCATCGCCAGGATCTGGCCGGTGTGGACGTCCATCACGGTCAGGCTGCCTGCGATGGCCGGCTGGTTGAACTGCTTGCGCTCGGCCACCATCGCCGCGACGAGGGCGCGCTGGGCGACCTCCTGGAGATGCGCGTCCAGGCTCAGGACGAGCGTGTCGCCGCGCTGCGCCGGCTTGGTCCGCAGGGTGGCGACCGGCTGGCCGGCCACGTTCACCTCGACCTCTTCCTGCCCCGGCGTGCCCGTGAGCTGCTTGTTGTACTGCGCCTCGAGGCCGGCGGTCGTGCCGGCGGGCGTAGCGTAGCCGACGATGGCCGACGCAAGCGAGCCGAGCGGGTAGTAGCGCGCCGCGAGCGGCAGGAGGGCAACGCCCGGCAGGTGGCTCAGGTCCTCGGCGACCCGCGTGACAACCGTCGGCGGCGTGTCCGCGCGCAGGATCGCCGGCTGGGACGGGTTCTGCCCGATCGACGTCATCGCCGCGCGCCACTGCGCGATCGGGATGCCGACCAGATGGCGCAGGGTGAGGGCCTCGGCGGCCGGCGGCGTCTTGCCGTAGTCGAAGTAGGTGACGGCGAACGCCGGCCGGTCGCCGGCCAGCACCTGCCCGCCCGCTGCGACGATCAGGCCGCGCGGCGCGGGCAGGGGCAGGCCGCGGATGGCGTTGGCGTTCGCGGCCGAGCGGAAGCTGGCAAATTCCCGGATCTGCAGCTGGGCGAGCTCGCCCAGGAGGACGAGGACCACGGCGAGCACGGCGATGGCAAAGGCGGTGACGCGTCGGTCGCGCCGACGACGGTCCACGGCGCTCCCTCCCTACGCTCCCTGGCTACGTCTCGTGCGTCTGCGCCGCCCGTCGCGACGGCCCGACCCGGCCATCGAGGACGGCGATGAGAAACGGCGTGAGGACGGCGGTGTACACCAGTCCCTCGGGGCCGGGGACGAGTCCGGGCAACCAGACATGGCCGCCGCCCGCGCGCAGGGCGACGATCCCGACGGCGCGCACCGCCGCCGCGGCGGCGGCCGACAGCACAAGCGCCGCCGCCGCCCGCACGCGGCCGCGCGCCCAGGCGAACCGGCCGCTCACGTACCCGACGGCCATGTAGGCCAGCGTGGCCAGCCCCCACGGGCCGCCCAGCAGGAGGTCGGTCAGGGCGCCTGCCACGCCGCCGGCCCAGACCCCCTCGGTCGGACCATACAGCAGTCCAACGGCGACGACCACCACCACGACGAGGGTCGGCCCCTGCCCGAGGACGAGCACGTGCGGCACGAGACCCATCTGCAGGATCGTCGCCAACAGCGCCAGCGCACCGTAGATCACGATCCTCACGGCGCCGGCACCTTCATCACGAGCACCGACTGGAGGCTGGTCGGATCCACCGACGGTTGGGCCGACGCGGCCACGAGACCGGTCGGACCGACGCCGACCGAGACCACGCGCGCGACCGCGAGACCGGACGGGAAGACGCCGCCAAGCCCCGACGTGACGAGCTCGTCGCCCGGCCGCACGGAGGCGGTGGGCGAGAAGAAGTCGACCGTCAGGCGCTGCGGCACGCTGTTGCCCAGCGCCACGCCGAGCGAGCCGGAGCGCAGGTCCTTGACGCCGATGCCGCTCTGGCCGTTGGCCAGGAGCATGACCGTCGAGACGTGGGACGACGCCGACTGCACGCGCCCGACCACGCCGCCCGGCGCGATGACCGGTGCGCCGTCGACGACGCCGTTTGCCGTCCCGCGGTCGAGCTCCAGGCTCTCCCACCACGAGGCCGGCGACAGGCCGACCACGTCGGCCGCCACCGTCGGCAGCTGCAGGTCTTGGCGCAAGTGCAAGAGCGCGCGCAGCGTCTGGTCCTGGGACACGGCCGCGCGTTCGCGCAGCTCCGTGTAGCGCGCCTGCGCCAGCTCCGCCCGCAGGAGGGTGATCGTCTGCTGGGCGTGCTCGAGGCCCTTCAGGTAGCGCAGGTCGGCGCGCGCGATCGTCGCGCCGCGGCCGACGGCGCCCGCCACCGGCACGATCACCGTGTTGGCGACGCTTGCGAGCCGGCGCGTGATCGACGTGCCGTGGCGCGTGACGACGAACACGGCCAGGAGGACCGCGACCAGGACGGCAACCGCGATCTGTCGCCACGGGCCTGGTGGCCGGCTCATCGGGCGCTAGCGAACGGCGTTGCGTCGCTCGAGGATCTGCATGAGCACGCGGTACTCGAGGTAGCGCCCCGTGCCCTTGGCCACGCACAGGAGCGGGTCCTCCGCCTGGTGCACCGGCATGCCCGTCTCCCGTGCCAGCAGGCGATCGAAGTTGCGCAGGAGCGATCCGCCACCGGTCATCACAATCCCTCGGTCCATGATGTCGGACGCCAGCTCGGGCGGCGTCTTCTCCAAGGTGATCTTGATGGCGTCGATGATCGCGTAGACGGTCTCGGACAGCGCGTCGCGCACCTCGGAGGCGGTAATCGTCACGGTCTTGGGCAGGCCCGAGACGAGGTCGCGCCCGCGCACGTCGACCGTCAGGTCGTCCGGCTCGAACGCGGCGCCGATCTGGATCTTCACGTCCTCGGCGCTGCGCTCGCCGATCATCATGTTGTAGTTGCGCTTGATGTAGTTGACGACCGCCTCGTCCATCTCGTCGCCGGCCACCCGGATCGAGCGCGACGTGACGATGCCGCCGAGCGAGATGATGGCGACCTCGGTCGTGCCGCCGCCGATGTCGACGACCATGTTGCCAGTCGGCTCCTCGATCGGCAAGCCGGCGCCCACGGCGGCCACCATCGGCTCCTCGACCGTGTACGCCCGGCGCGCCCCCGCCTGGAGTGCCGCCTCCTTGACCGCGCGGTCCTCCACGCCCGTGACGCCGGACGGCACCGCCACGACGACCCGCGGACGGCCGAGGAAGCTCACCGCCCGCGCCTTCTGGATGAAGTACTTCAGCATCGTCTGGGTGATGTCGAAGTCCGCGATGACGCCATCCTTCATCGGCCGGATGGCGACGATGTTGCCCGGCGTGCGCCCGATCATCTGCTTCGCGGCCTCGCCCACGGCCAGGACCTCGCGCGAATCGCGGTCGATCGCGACGACCGACGGCTCTTGGATCACGATGCCCTTGCCCTTCACGTAGACCAGGGTGTTGGCCGTTCCCAGGTCGATGCCGATGTCCCGGGAGAACTGGTGAAGCAGGATATCGAACACGCACTCTCCTCCATCCGTCCGGGGCGATGAGCCGACCGGCAAATCGTGTTCGTCAACGGTCGCAGGGTTCCCCTGCCGACCGGAAACTGTAAAACGCTGTACCCCCCACCACGAGATGGTCGTACAGGGGAATCCCGAGGGTCTCGCCGGCCCCGGCAAGGGCACGCGTGAGGGACCGGTCGTCGTCGCTGGGGGCCGGGTCGCCGCTCGGGTGGTTGTGCACGACGACAACGCCGCTTGCGCCGACCCGCACCGCCTCCCGGAACACGGCCCGCGGATCGGCCGGCGTCGACGTGGGCCCGCCCATGCCCACCCGCCGGCGGGCAAGCAGTCGGTGGCGCGCATCGAGGCACAGCACCCAGAACTCCTCGTGCGCCAGCCCCTGCAGCAGGGGCGCGACGATCGCCATCGCCGCCGCCGGGTCGGCCACCGACGGTCGCGCCGGCTCCGCCGCCGTCGACCGCCGGCCCAGTTCGAACGCCGCTGCCAGCGCCGCCGCCCGGGCCGGCCCGATACCCGGTACCGCCATCAGCTCCTCGCCGCTGAGCCGGCCCAGGCCGGCCGCGCCGCTGGCCGCCTCGGCCCGCGCCACGACCGCTTCCGCGGTGGCCAGGACATCGCCGCCGGCGCGGCCCTGGCCGAGCACCAGCGCCACCAGTTCGACCGAGCTGAGCGCCGTCGCGCCGAGGCGCAGCAGGCGCTCACGCGGGCGCTCGTCCGGGGAGAGCGCCCGCAGCCGCCCGGCAGCCACGGTCAGCGACGCAGCGCGACGACGAGGGCGCCGGCGGCGGCGAACACCAGACCGACGAGGTTGGCGGACAGGCGGACGGTCACCGCCAGCGCGCCGAGCGACAGGCTGGTCGGCCCGAACGCCACGGCATGGTCGAGGCTGGCCCAGTGGCCGCCGAGCAGGTCGCCCAGGCGGGTGCCGACGAGGAGGCCGACGACCGCCAACAGGATGGCCCAGCCGACCGAGCGCGTGTGACTGGTGCCGCGCTGCTGCACGAGTCTTCCCCTTTGCGGGCGAGCGGTCGCGCCGTCGTCCGGTTCGCGGTACACGATTCGACGCGCCCGACGATGTTCGTGTCGCTGCGCGCAAATCCCTGCGCACGGCCGGACGCCTGCCGGCGTGGGCGTAGCCCGCGGCGCTAGCCGAAGTAGTGGACCCCGAGGTACCAGCCCAGCCCGAGCGCGATCACCCACAGCCCGATGCGCCAGCCCACCTGCCAGCCCGGCGAGCCCGCACCGCGGCCGCCGCGGCTACCGCCTCCGCCGCCGCCGCGCGTGCGCCGCCGGGCGGATCGCGCCGGTGCCGGATCGGGCGCCTGCCACACCCTCGTCTCGTCCACGTCCCGCGTCCGGCTCATCCCTTCGCCTCCCCGCCGGCGGCCGCGAGCGCCGCCACCTCGTCCCGCCGTGCGCGCGCCCGCTCGACGAGCCCGGCCAGTTCGGCGACGCGCACGCGGTCGGCCTCGACCACATGGGGCGGCGCCTTGGCCAGGAAGCCGGGGTTGGCCAGGCGCCCCTCGAGCCGGGTACGCTCCGCGTCGAGACCGTCGGCCTCCTTGCCCAGGCGCGCCACCTCGGCGGCCAGGTCCACCGCCTCGCCGAGCGCCACCAGCACCGTCGCCCCAGGCACGACCTCGGCCAGCCAGCCGGGCGCCGCCCCAGCCCCGGCCCGGACGGCGACAGGCTCGGTGTGGGCGAGCGAGGCCAGGAGCCCGGACAGCGCCTGCCAGCGCTCCAGCGCGGCCGGCCCGCCATCGACGGCCACCTGCGCGTGCAGACGCGCGCCGGCGGCGATCTTGAATGTCCGGCGCAGGTTGCGCACCCGGCGCACGGCCTCGAGCACCGGCTCGATCGCCGTCTCGGCGGCCTCGTCGATCGCCTCGGGATGCTCGGGCCACGCCGCCGTCATGAGCAGGCCTTCCCGGCCCGGGAGCGCCTGCCAGGCTGCCTCGGTGACGAACGGCGCGAACGGGTGCATGAGCCGCAGCACCCGCTCGATCACGGCGTCGAGGGTGGCAAGGCAGGCCTCGCGCGACACCTCCCCCTCCTCGCCACGCAGGCGGGGCTTGGCCATCTCCAGGTACCAGTCGCACACGGTGTCCCAGAACACGCTCTCGGCCACCCGCAGCGACTCGCCGATCTCGAGGCCGACGAGGCCGCCGTCGATCTCGCGCCGCGCTCGCTCCAGCCGGGACAGGACCCAGCGGTCGCGCAAATCGTCGCTCGCCCGCGCGACGACCCCGTCGCGCGCGCCGAGGCCGGCCTGCGCCGCCTGGATCAGGTACGGCCGGGCGAACCGGGCGGCGTTCCAGACCTTGTTCGCGAGGTTGCGGCCGGCCAGGGTGCGCTCCTCGCGGTAGCGGATGTCGTTGCCCAGGGTGACGCCGAACACCATCGCGTAGCGCAGCGCGTCCGAGCCGTGCTGGCGGATCACCTCGGCGACGTCGGGGCCGTTGCCCAAGGACTTCGACACCTTGCGCCCGAGGTCGTCGCGCAGCAGTCCGTGCAGGAGCACGTCGCGAAACGGCATCCGTCCGGTGAAGTGGTAGCCCAGCGTGGCCATCCGGAACACCCAGAAGAAGAGGATGTCGTAGCCCGTGCAGCACATGGTCGTCGGGTACCAGGCGTCCATGTCGGCCTCGCGAGCCGGCCAGCCGAACACGGAGAACGGCCACAGGCCCGAACTGAACCAGGTGTCGAGCACGTCCGGGTCTTCCTCGAGGTCGCTCTCGCCGCACGTCGGGCAGCGCTCGGGCGCCGTGCGTGCGACGATCGTGGCGCCGCACCGGCTGTACCAGGCCGGGATCTGGTGGCCCCACCAGAGCTGGCGGCTGATGCACCAGTCGTGCAGGTTGTCGATCCACTGGCCGAGGACCTTGGCGAAGTGGTCCGGGTGCAGGCGCAGGTCGCCGCTGGCGAGCGCGGCCAGCACGGGCTCGGCGAGCGGGCGCATGCGCACGAACCACTGCGGCGAGGCGAGCGGCTCGACGACCGTGTGGCTACGCGTGCAGTAGCCGATCGTGAGGGCGTGGTCCGTGACGGCGACCAGGCGGCCCAGGGCCTGCATCGCCTCGACCACCTTGGGCCGGGCCGCCTCGCGCGTGAGGCCGGCGAACCCCTGCCCGGCCACGGGCAGGAGCCTGGCGTCGTCCGCGAGCACGCGTACGCCGTGCAGGCCGTGGCGGGCGGCGATCTCGAAGTCTACGGCGTCGTGGTCGGGCGTGATCTTCACCGCGCCCGTGCCGAAGTCGGGCAGCACCGCCTCGTCCGCCACAACCGGCATGCGCCGGCCGGTGAGCGGGTGGATCAGGGTGGCGCCGACAACCGACCGGTAGCGCGGGTCGTCGGGATGCACGGCCACCGCCACGTCGCCGAACACCGTCTCGGGCCGGGTTGTCGCCACCACCACCGCCTCCGGCCGGTCCGGGCGGCGGTCCTCGGGGGCGAGCGGGTAGGCGAACTGCCACAGGTGGCCGGCCTCGTCGTTGTGCTCGACCTCAATGTCGGACAGGGCCGTGAGACACGACGGGCACCACTGGATGATCGCGCGCGCCCGGTAGATGAGCCCTTCCTCATACAGGCGCACGAACGCCTCGCGCACCGCCCGCACGCGCGCCTCGTCGACCGTGAACGCCTCGCGCCGCCAGTCCGCCGACACCCCGAGCAGGCGCAACTGGCCGCGGATCCGGTCACGGTTGCCGAGCGCGAACGCCCATGCCCGCTCGAGGAAGGCCTCGCGCCCGATGGTGTGGCGCGATGTCCCCTCGGCCTGGAGCTGGGCTTCGACGCGGGCGTGCGTGGCGATGCCCGCGTGATCCATGCCCGGCACCCACTCGACGCCGTCGCCGCGCATGCGGTGGAAGCGGACCAGGATGTCCGGAATCTGGTTGTCCATGGCGTGGCCGCTGTGCAGCACGCCGGTCACGTTGGGCGGCGGCATGGCGAGGGAGAAGCGGTTCGGGTCGTCGGCGCTGCCCGCGCGGCGGGGCGCGGCCGGCGCGAAGGCGCCCGCCTCTTCCCAGCGCGCGTACAGGGCGGGCTCGCCGGTCACATCGTAGGCCGACGCCATCTCCCCCGCCGGCGCCTCGATCTCGGGCCTGGCCATCGTCTGTCCCCCTCGATTGCGCGCAAACGGCCGGCCGGCGCCGGGACGGGCATCGCCCGCGGTACCACCCGGCTTCCGGTCGGCCGACCGGCGCTTGTCGAGAACCTCGTTGGCCGGCGACCGGGGGCAGCACGCGGGGGGCGTCGCACCGACCCGCCCCTCTCTCGACCGCGCCCGCTGCCCCACCCTCCGGCCGTTCTCGCGTTGGCCTTACGATAGAGGCCGCCGCGAGGCGGGTCAAGCGCGCGGCGCCGTCACGGCGCCGCTGCGCGCGTTCACGGTCGCAAACGCGAGCTGCCCGCCGGGCAGGATGAACGTCTCCTGCCATGCCGTCGCCCCGGACGACACCGGCAGCTGGGCCACGACGCCCGGGTGGGCCCCGACCCAGGCCCGGATGGCCGGCGTTGCCGCGAGCGCCGCGAGCGCCTGCGCGTCCGTGCGGACGCGCAGCGGGATGACCGTCGCGGCGATCGCCGTCACCTTGGGCGTGGGCTTGGCGGCGACCCGCAGGCGGACCGCGTAGGCGGCGAGGGGCACGCCCATCCCCTGGGTGGACAGGCGCAGGACCACCGTCCATGGGCCGGAAGCCGCGCGCGTCGCCCGGACCCGGGTCACGGCCGGGTTCGGGTAGGCGCAGGCGGCGAGCGCGCGCCGGGCCGCGGCGTACAGCCGCCGCCCGAGCCCGGACCCCGCCACCGAGGCCGCCTCCACGGGCAGGCCGAGGCAGACTGCGGCAAGGAACCGGGTTGCCGCCCCGACAACCGTGCCGGCGCCGGCGTAGGACCCGGACAGGGGCGCGTCGGGCGTAAACCAGGGCGCCCCCGTCGCGCGCCAGCTGCCGGCGGCGCCCGCGCGCGGCACGTAGACGTACTGCCGGTGCCCGCGGTGGTTCTCGGCGTCGTAGGTGCGCCAGCTGAAGCGAAGACCGCCGGCGTCGAGCCTGGCGAAGCCCCAGAACGCGGTCGACGGCGGGCCGACCGGGACCCACCGCCGCCCGCGTAGCGTCAGCCGTGGCCCGACAAGGCCCACCGCGCCCGCGATCGCCTCCAGACGACCCGCGGCCGGAACGTACGTATAGCCCACGTAGAAGCAGCCGCCGCTGCCGCACATGTCGGTCTGCGTGACCAGCACCGGCGTGTGGTGGGCAAACGCGAGCAGGCCGACGCCGCCCACGCCGGCGACGCGCAGCAGCACCCGCCCGCCTGCCGTGACCGTGAGCGTCGCCGCGCCGGGCGCGCCGGCGCGCACGACGGCGGTACCCGGCCCCTGACCGGTCAGGTCGGCCCGAAGGACGATCGGTCCCGAGGGACCGATCTGGCGGATCGCCACCACCCGATCCGGCCGCAGGGCCGGCGCGACGCCGTCGGATGCTCTCGTCGCGGCGCCGGGCGCAAGACCGGCCGTCGCGACGGCGGCGGCCAGAAGCGGTCCGAACAGGCGCAAGACGCCACCTCCGCCCCCCCTTTTGGCTCCGGCCCCCGCCCCCCCTGCCACGGCGTGCGACCGGAGCAAGTCGCCGGTCCCCCGGCGGGCGCTCGCCTAGCGGGGGGCGCGGCGCGGGTCGATGGCGTCGCGCAGGCCGTCGCCGAACAGGTTGAAGGCGAGCACGACGAGCACGATCGAAAGGCCCGGCGCCAGCACCAGCCAGTCGGCCTGGAGGATGTACGTCTGGCCGTCCGCCAGCATCGCCCCCCAGTCGGCCTGGGGGGGCTGGACGCCCATGCCGAGGAACGACAGGCCCGAGATGTCGATGATCGCCGTGCCCATGTTGAGCGTGGCCTGGACGATGATCGGGCCGAGAATGTTGGGCACCAGGTGGCGGCGCACCATCCAGGTGTCGCGCGCGCCCAGGGAGCGGGCGGCGGTGACGAAGTCGAGCTCTTTCACGCCGAGCGTCACGCCGCGGACGAGACGCGCGTAGACGGGCGTGTAGGAGATGGCGACGGCGATGATCGCCTGGACCGTGCCGGGCCCCAGGGCGGCCACGATCATGAGCGCCAGGAGCAGGAACGGGAAGGCCATGAACACGTCGACGACGCGCATCAGGGCAAGGTCGATCCAGCCCCCGTAGAACGCGGCCACGAGCCCCCACAGGGCGCCCAGCACGAGCGACACCACCACGACCGCCACGGCCGCGGCCAGGGCCGTGCGCGCACCGAACAGGAGGCGCGACAGCTCGTCCCGGCCGTACTCGTCGGTGCCGAGGAGGTGGACGTGCGACGGCGCGGCCATGGCGGCGAACAGGTTTTGCTGGTTGGGCCCGTACGGCGCCAGCCACGGCGCCAGGGCGGCCGCCACGACGACGAGGGCGATCACGACCACGGCCGCCGCCGCGCCCGGGTTTCGCAGGATGTGGCGCCAGAACGGCGTGCGGTCGGAACGCTCGAGGACCTCCTCGGCGAGGGCCGGGCCGGTCTGCAGCAAGGCTCCGACCTCCTATTGGTAGCGGATGCGGGGGTCGAGGACGCCGTACAGCACGTCGGTGGCGAGGTTGACCACGACGAACACGAGCGCGGCCAGGAGGACGATGCCCTGGACCACGGGGTAGTCGCGGAACAGGATCGAGACGATCGTCAGCCGGCCCAGGCCCGGAATCGCGAAGATCGTCTCGGTCAGGACCGCGCCGCTCAGGAGGGCTCCGAACTGGATGCCCATGATCGTCACGATCGGCAGGGCGGCGTTGCGCAGCGCGTGGCGCAGCACGACCGCCCGGCCGGGCAGGCCCTTGGCCCGGGCGGTGCGCAGGAAGTCCTGCTGGAGGACCTCGACCATCGCCGCGCGCGTCATGCGGGCGATGAACGCGACGGTGTAGGTGGCCAGGGTCACCGCGGGCAGGACGAGATGCATGAAGGCGTCGCCCATGCCGTGCCAGTTCGCCGTGAGGAGGCCATCCAGGACGGGCATCCCGGTCGGCCCCCCCACCGACAGTCCCGGGGTGAGGACGCCGCTCAGGGGAAACCAGGGCAGGTCGACCGCAAACACCAGGATGAGGAGGATGCCCGTCCAGAACACGGGCATCGACACGCCGACCAGGACCACCGCCATGAGCCCCGAGTCGAGCCAGGTGTTGCGGTACACGGCCGCGACGACGCCGGCCGCCACGCCCACCACCGATGCCAGCAGGAAGGCCGACACCGTCAGCTGCACCGTGTACGGAAACGCCTGGGCGATGTCCGCCGTCACCGGGTCGTGGGTGCGCAGCGAAGTGCCGAGCTGGCCCCGCACGACCTGGCTGAAGTAGTCCCAGAACTGGACGTACAGAGGCCGGTTCAGACCCAGCTGGCGCGTGATCTGGGCGATCTGCGCCGCCGTCGCGTGCGCCCCGCCGATCGCCTGGGCAACGTTGCCCGGCAAGAGGTGCAGGCCGAGAAACACGAACACCAGGACGCCAAACATCACGGGGACGGCCAGGATCAGCCGACGCGCGACCAGGACGAGCATGCGCACCCCCGCCCAACCGCCCGGGCCGTGGCCCGGGCCTGATCTACCGGTCCGTCAGTGGGACAGCCAGACCTGGTTCATGTTCACGTAGAAGAACGTCGGGTTGGGCACGAACCCGTGCACCTGGGTCGACTGCGCCCGCAGCAGGTCGGTGTAGTCGAGGAAGATCCAGGGGGCGTCCTTCATGATCTGCTTCTGGACCTTGTCGTAGATCGCCGCCCGCTGGCTCTGGACCGAGGTCTGGAGGGCCGCGGCGAACCAGGCGTTCACCTTCGGGTTGTTGTAGTGGGAGAAGTTTCCGACGGTGAACGCATTGCCGTTGAACAGCGGGCTGATCATGTCGTCCGGGTCGCCGTTGTCGCCGGTCCAGCCGGTGAGCGACATCTCGTTGAACTTGTCCGTCCGGGCCTGCCCCAGCCAGGTGACGGGGTCGACGATGTCGAGCTTGATCTTCACGCCGACGGCGGCCAGTTCCGACTGCAGCGCGGTCGCCAGGGTCGGGCCGCTGATCGGGTTGTACCCGCGGGCGCCCGTGTAGACGAGCATCGTGGCGCTGAACCCGTGCGGGTAGCCGGCCTGCTTCAGGAGCGCCCTGGCCTTGGCCGGGTCGTAGGGGTACGCCGGGATCTTCGGGTCATAGCCGAAGGCCACCGTGGGCAGGGGCGAGTTCATCACCTGGGCGAGACCGCCGTACAGGACCTTGTCGATCTCCTGCTTGTTGATCGCGTAGTTGAGCGCCTGGCGCACGAGCACGCTCTTGAACGGCCCGGTCTGGACCGGCAGCGACACCGCGTTGTCGTCCAGGCCCGGCTCGGCCAGGAGCTTCAGGCTCGCGTCGCCCTTGATCGCCGAGACCTCGTTCGGCGCCACGTCGGTGAGGATCTGCACCTTGCCGGTGCGCAGGGCGAGGAGCTCCGTGGCCGGATTGGGGATCTCGTCGAAGATGATGTTCTTCAGGTAGGGCCTGCCGCCCCAGTAGTTGGGGTTGGCCGTCACCTCGACGTACTGGCCGCGCACCCACTTCGTGAGCATGAACGGACCGGTGCCGGACGGGTGCAGGTAGAACTTCGTGCCCCACTTGGCCACCGCCGTGGGGCTGGTGACGCCGTCCCAGACCATCGCCAGGTCGGCGAGGAACTCGCCGTTGGGCGACGTGAGGTTGACCTGGATCTTGTACGGGCCGAGCACCTTGTCGCTCTTGAAGTTGCCCCACGTGAACGAGACGAACGACTGGACGCCCTTCTGGTTGCCGTAATAGTCCGGGTTCTTCGGATTGGTCAGGTGGTCGATCCACTGGGCCACGGCCTGGGCGTTGAACGGCGTGCCGTCCGAGAACTTGACGCCCTGGCGAAGGGTGAAGGTGTACGTCTTGCCGCCGTTCGTGATCGCCCATGACGTGGCCAGCCCCGGGATGACCTTGGTCGTCCCGACCGCGTAGGCCGTGAGGCCGTCGTACAGGGTTCCCAGGACGTAGCCGGCGTCGTTGTCGAGGACGGTTGCCGGGTCCAGGCCTGGCGGGTCGTTCGGGATCTCGATCGTGAGCGTGCCGCCGTACTTGCCGGCGGCAAGCGCCGACGCGCCCGTGCCGCCCAGCCCGGCCGAGCCCGCGACCAGGGCGAGGGCACAGGTGCCGGTGGCGAGGAAGGCCTTCCAGCGCGCCAAGGGGATCCACCTCCCGTCGAATGCGTCCGGTCGTCCAGGCGACGCCGGGCCAGGCAACATTCGCGCAGTTCGGAAGGTTTCCTCCGGAAGGGATCGGTGCCAGGGTTTTCCTCCGGGCACAACCAGGGCCGGGTCGACGCGCGACCCGGCCCTTCGGACGACGGGCAGCGGTGCCGACGGCCTACAGGCTGGCGTTCCCGATGTGGATCCGCACCTCGGCGGACAGGCCGTTGTACATGGTGTCGCCCTCGCTGTTGAACGAGATCCACACCGGCACCAGCTGGGTCACCTTGGTAAAGCTGCCCGACAGGGCGCTCGACGGGAACAGGGACAGGCTGGCCTGGGTGGCCGGCTGGATCGTCTCCACCCGGCCGGTGAAGGTCGTCCCCGGATAGGCGTCGACGGTGATGTCGACCTTCTGGCCGTCCGCCACGTTGCGGATCGCCGTCTCCGGGATGTTGGCCACGGCGATGGCGCGACTGGGCTGCGTCACCTCGACCAGGGTCACCCCCGGCAGGACCGTCTGGCCCACCGAGACGTCGACCGCGCTGACGACGCCCGACACGGGCGCGGTCACGGCCGTGGGCGGCGGCGCGGACCCACCGGCGCCGCCCCCCGAGCCCGCCTTGGTGCCCGTCTTGGCCGCGCCCGCGGTCGTGGTGGCGGACGTGGCAGCGGTCGACGCCGCGGCGGCGGTGGCGATTTCGACCAGGGTCTGCCCGGCGTGCACGCTTTCGCCCACCTGCACCGGCACGGCGGTCGCCCGCCCCGCCCCGAGCGCGGCCACGTCGATGACGGGCAACGTCACCTGGGCGTTGTCGGTCGAGACGTAGTTGTTGCCCAGGTAGCTCTCGTACGCGATCCCGCCGCCGATGGCCAGGAGGACGACGACGATCACCAGGTTCAGGAGCAGCTGCCGCGCGTTCATGATCTGCCTCCTTGGCTAGTCGGGGCTGGCGAGCATACCGGGACGGCCGCCGCCGCCGGCCTGGCGGTTGGTGCGCAGGAAGATGCTCGGGATGATGCCGGCGGCGACGATGGCGGCACCGACGACGAACAGGCGGTCGACGGCGGTGACGAACGCCTGGCGCGCGGCCAGGCCCGCCAACAGCGCCGCCGCCTGGCTGACGCTGCCGAACAGGGCGGCGGCGTCCCGGTAAAGCGTGGTGGCCACCGTGTTGGCCGGCGTCATACCGGCGACGTACGCGGTGGCGAAGCTGGCCTGCCAGCCGGTCACGGCCGAGGTCAGGGCGGCCAGGCCGAACGAGGCGCTCACCCGCTGGACGATGTTCGAGATGGCGCTCGCGCGGGTCACTTCCTCGGTCGGGATCCAGGTCATGCCGGAGGTCATGACCGGCATCATCGCGAGCGCCATGCCGACCGCCCGCATCGCCATCCACAGCACGATCGTGTTCGCCGGCGTGTCGGCGGCCAGGTTATGGAAGACGTACGTCGTCACGGTCATGACGCACAGGCCCGTGAACGCCAGCGGCGCCGGCCCCACCCGGTCGTAGATGCGGCCGCTGAGGGGGATGAGGGCGGCGGTGACAAGGCTCGCCGGCAGGAGGACGAGGCCGGTGTGGAAGGCGCCAAGACCGACCACCTGCTGGAGGAAGAGCGGAATGTAGAACACGCCGGAGTACAAGGCGATGCTCGTGATCGCCGACACGACGAGGCTGAGCGTGAACTGGCCGTAGCCGAGCGCCCGCATGTCGAGGAGGGGGCGCTCCGTGTGGAGCTCGATGTAGACGAACAGGGCGAGGGCGGCAACCGCCACGTAGAAGAGAAGGATGATCGCCTCCGAGGTCCAGCCCCACGTCGCGCCCTCGGAGAGCGCGAACAGCAGGGCGAACAGTCCGATCGCGGACGTGACCGCCCCTGGCGCGTCGAACCGCCCGGCCGCGCGCGAGGGGAACTCGGGGATCCAGGCGGCGCCGGCGAGGACGCCGAGGATGCCGATCGGTACGTTGACGTAGAAGATGAACCGCCAGTCGACGAACTCGACCAGGTATCCGCCCAGCGTCGGGCCGATGGCCGGCGCGAGGATCAGCGCGAGGCCGAAGAAGCCCATCGCCGTGCCGATGCGGGCGCGGGGCACGAGCTGGTAGATCATGCTCATCGTGATCGGCATGATGAGGCCGCCGCCAAGGGCCTGGAAGGCGCGAAAGACGATGAGCGAGCCGACCGACCAGGCAAACCCGGAGAAAAACGAGCCGACCGTGAACAGCGCCAGCGAGACCAGGTACAGACGCTTGGTGCCGAACCGGTCGCTCAGCCAGCCCGTCGATGGCACGACGATGCCGAGGACCAGCAGGTACACCGTGATCACCCACTGGATCTGGTCGGTGCTGGCCGAGAACGCGGTCTCGAGGGTCGGCACGGCCACGTTCACGATGCTCGAGTCGAGTAGCGACATGAACGCACCGATGACCAGGGTGAGGAGGGCCACCCCCCACGCGCCACCCGCCATCCCACCGCCGGCCGGGCCCGAGACCGGGACCGCGCCGGCTGCCGCCTCGGCCGCCAGGGTCGCGTCGTCGTCCGGCCCGGCAGACATCGGCCGCCCGCCCGTCGCCTCGCCGTCACTGCCCGACATCGATCGTCACCTCCGCGCTCTCTCCCGTGGCCAGCGACCGGGGCGTCCGGTCGAGGGAGACCGCAACCGGCACGAGCGCCGTCTGCTTGAGAAACTCCTGCGCCGGCGGGGTCGGGATGCCGGACTGGCCGATGTACGCCTGGGCGGTCTGCGGCCACACGGCAAGCACCCGGCCGTGAAGCGTCACCCCCGGATCGACGGGTAGCGTGATCGTCGCCTGCTGCCCGACCCGCACCCGCCGGATGGCGTCCTCGCTCACCATGGCCACGACCTCCATGCGCCCGTCCGGCACCACCGTGGCGAGGGTCTGGCCGGCGGCGACGGTCGCCCCCGGGACGGCCGCGAGCGAGGCCAGGCTGCCGGACACCGGAGCGGGCACGCTCGCCTGGCCGCCCGTCACGGCCGCGATCCGGAACAGGACCTGGCCGCGGCGGACCGCACTGCCGGTCACGCCGGGGGCGCCGGTCACCGTGCCCGCCACCGGCGCGCTGATCACCTGGGCCGGCCGGGCGACGACCGCGCTGCGGCTCGACACCCGGGTGGCGCCGCCGTGCGAGAGGGCCACCGCGCCCGCGGCCGCACCCCCGAGCACGACGAGGAGCGCCAGATCGACAACGAGCCACCGCCAGGGGCGCGCCGGGGGTCGCCCGCCGGCGTGGGCCTGGCCGGTGTCGACCGGGTCATGCCGCTCCCGCTCCGGAGCGCTCATACGTGGATCCGCACCGACGCGCTCATCCCGTCCACGATGCGCAGGCCTCCCTTGCGGTAGCGGATCGTCACCGGCACGTACTGGGTCACGTTGGCCGTCGTGAGCGCGGGCAGTCCCGCCTGGGCGGCCGCCGCCAGGGACGCCCGGCCGATGCGTTCGACCGTCCCGCGCACCGGGCTCGGATCGTCGGGAAAGCGAAGGTCGACCCGCTGGCCTACGCGCACCCGTCCGGCCTGGCCCTCGGCGATATCGGCCACGACCACGCTGCGATCGAGCGCCGCCACCGCGCCCAGCTCCTGGCCGGCCCCGACGCTGTCCCCGACGTGGGCGAAGGCGGCCGTCACCGTGCCCGCCAGGCGCAGCCGCACCGCGCGCGGCGCGCCCGTCGCGCCGACGACCCGCGCCACGGTGGCCCCGGCCGCCAGACGCGCGCCCACCGGCAGGTGGAAGGACGTCAGTTCGCCGGCGACCGGGGCGCTCACGAGCGCTGCCGGGGCCACGACCTGCGCGTTGTCGGTCGATACGTAGGTGGCGTTCTCGTAGGTGAAATAGCCGCCCAGGAGAAGGCCGAACAGCACCGCCAGCGCGGACAGGAGCCACGCGGTTCGGGACACGCTATCCCTCCTCCCGCGGCGCGGGCGCACCGGCCCACGCACCGATCATCCGTTCCAGCATGCCCGCCAGCCGGTCCAGATCCGCCGCCGACAGGGTGCCCAGGCGCCGCGACAGGTGGTCCATGCGCACCGCCTTGGCCTCGGCCAGCACCGCCCGGCCCTCCTCGGTCGGCACCAGCCGCACCACGCGACGGTCTCGCCCGCCACGCTCGCGCACCACGAGCCCGCTCCGCTCCAACCGGTTCAGCACCGCGGTGAGGGCGCTTCCGGCCATGCCCAGGTCGCGCGCCAGCTCGCCGGCGGTCAGGCCGGGGTCGCTCACCACCTGGGCCAGGGTGCGGGCGTCGAGCAGCCCGCCGCCGAGCGGGGCCGGCAGACGCAAGGTGCGCTCGTCGCGCTCCCACTGGCGCACGAACCGGGGAATCAACTCCAGCACGCGCCCCAGCGCCGCCGTCTTGGCGTCGACGGTCGTCTCCCCGGCCATGCCCCCGCCTCCCGTCCCGACGGGCGCAGTCTGTCCCTGCCGGAAGGTGGTGTCAAGACCGTTATGTCCGTGAAATGCTTTGTGGGAGAACGATCGTTCCCCGAGACCGGACGGCACCGCTGCCGTCCGACGCGACGTTCGCGCGGCGACGCAAACTGACACCATTCGCGCACGATCGGGCCTAGGGTGGCAGCATGCCGGCCGTTCGACCCAGTTCGCGGGAGATGACATACGTGCAAGGGACGGACAGCCAGGCGCTCGTGCGCGCCATCCTGGTGACCACCCACGAGCCGATCGCGGTCGCCGACGACACCTCCCGCGTGGTGGCGACCAACCCCGCCCTGGCGGCGCTCCTGCGCACCGACGAGGACGCGCTCCTCGGCCGCCCGGTCCTGTCCCTCCTCGGGCCGGACGCGGACGCCACGACGGCCGAGGCGCGGGCCGGCCGACGCGCCACCTGTCGGACGTCGCTGCCAGGCGGCGCGCCGGTGCGGATCCTGGCCCTCCGGGTGGTCTCGGACGCCGGCGAGGGGCCGGCGTTCGTCTTGATCTCGGTGCAGCCCGAGGCAACCGTCGCCCAGGCCCCGCCCGGAGCCCTGCCGATCGGCGAGGAGCCGGAGGCCGAACGGCTGCGTCTCCTGCTGGAGGGCGTGCGCGACTACAGCGTCTTCCTTCTCGACCGGGTGGGCCATGTCCAGACGTGGAATCCCGGGGCCGAGCGGATCTACGGCTACACCCCGGACGAGATCGTCGGCCGGCACTTCTCCTGCCTGCCTGTTCACCCCCGAGGACCTGGCTGCGGGCAGGCCGCACCGGGCGCTTGCCCAGGCGGCCGTCGACGGGGTCATCCACGACGAGGGCTGGCGACTGCGCAAGGACGGCAGCCGGGTCTGGGCCGAGGTGACCGTCACCGCGCTACGCGGGCGCGACGGTACCCTGCGAGGCTTTGCCCGCGTATCGCGCGACGTCACGGACCGGCGCGCCGCAGCCGAGCGCGAGCGCCGCCGCCATCTCGCCGACGAACGCGCCCGGACGGTGTGGCGCCTGGTCCGGCTGGGCGCCCATGAGCTGCGAAACCCGCTCGCGGCGGCGCTGGGCGCCCTGCAGGTGGCCCGGTCCGAGGACGCCGCCCCGGCCACCACCGCGATGATGCTCGCCGTGGCCGAAGAGGAGATGCACCGCCTGGGGCGCCTCCTGGACAGTTTCGAGAGGCGCATCGCCGCCGGCGTCGATGCCGACGTCGCATCGGCCGGTGCGCGCAGCGTGACCGACCTGCGGGGGGTGGTCGGCGAGGCGGTGGGCGCCCACCCGATCGAGCGCACGCACACGCTGGCCTGGAGTCCTGGCACCGACGCCGTCCCGGTCGCCGCCGACCGGGACGCCCTGCGCCAGGTCCTCGACCACCTCCTCACCAACGCGATGACGTTTGCCCCCGCGGGCAGCACCGTCGAGGTGGCCGTCGAGGCGGAGGGTGCGTGGGCGCGGGCGTGGGTGCGCGACCGCGGCGCCGGCATCCCGGCCGAGGCGGTCGAGCGCATGTTCGAGCCGCACGTCCGCCTGTCCGGGGAGGGCGGCCCCCCAGGCCTGGGGCTGGGCCTGTACGTCTGCCGACGCATCGTCGAGCAGCACGGGGGACGGGTGTGGCTCGACCCGGACGCCGGTGCCGGGACCACGTTTCGCCTCGAGCTTCCCCTGGCCCCAGCACAGCCCACATGGACCGGGAAGGGGAACCGGATGTCGCGCCTGCTCGTCGTCGATGACGAACCGAACGTCGCGCTCGTCGCCGCCTGGGCCCTTCGCGCCGCCGGCCACGAGGTCGAGATGCACACCGACGCGCGTGTCGCCCTCGATTGGCTGATGGCGCAGCCGGCGCACAGCCTGGCGGCCGTCGTCCTCGACTTGTGGATGCCGCACCTCGACGGGCGCGCCTTCGTCGCGCGCATGCGCGCGGACGACCGCCTGCGCGCCGTGCCGGTGATCCTCATGACCGGCGCCCTGCCGGACGACCCTGCGATGCCCCCGGCCGGCACGTACAGCGCCTGCCTGCGCAAGCCGTTCGAGATCGCAACCCTGCGCGCCGCCGTCGCCGGTGCCGTCGACCCCGACGACACGACCCCCCTGCCCCCTACCGCCTGCGCCTCCTAGCGGCGCACGAGGTTCGACAGGAAGAACCAGACGTTGGCAGGTCGCTCGGCCAGCCGCCGCATGAAGTAGGCATACCAGTCCGGCCCGTACGGGATGTAGACGCGCGTCGTGTAGCCGGAGCGCGCGAGGTCCTCCTGGAGCGCGGGCCGGATGCCGTAGAGCATCTGGAACTCGAACCGCTGTGCCCCGAGCCCCCGCCGCGCCGTGTCGGCCCGGACCTGGGCGATGATCCGCTCGTCGTGGGTGGCGACTGCCGGGTAGACACCGGCGTCCATGGCCTGGCCGACGAGCGCCAGGTAGTTGCGGTCGACGTCGGCCTTGTCCGGGAAGGCGACCGCAGGGGGTTCCAAATAGGCGCCCTTCACGATGCGCACGTTCAGGTCCGGGAACGCCTCGGTGAGCGCCCGCAGGTCGCCGGCCGAACGGTACAGGTAGGCCTGCAGGACGATGCCCACGTGCGGCCCCGCCTCGCGCCACTGCCGGAACAGGCGCAGCGTGACGTCGACGTGCGCGCTGTCCTCCATGTCCACCCGGACGAACGTGCCCAGTGCCCTCGCCCGTTCGAGGATCGGCTCGACCACCTGGCGACACAGGTCCTCGGACAGGTCAAGACCCATCTGGGTCAGCTTGAGCGAGACGTGGCAGACCGCATCCGCCGCCTCGAGTGCGTCCAGCACGTCCAGGTAGGCGCGGCCGGCCTCGCGGGCCGCGTGTTCGTCCCGCACCGCCTCGCCCAGATGGTCGAGGGTGGCGCGCAGGCCCCTGTCGGCCAGGCGACGGACCGTTCGCACCGCATCGTCGACCCGGTCGCCCGCCACGAACCGATAGGCTCCCAGCCGCGGCCCGGCCCGCTCGACCGTCCTGCGCACCCCCGGGCTGTCGGCCAGGCGAAGGATCGCCCGGCGCATCGCATCCTGACCTAGCGCCACCCGCGTTCCTCCTCCGCCGCCTGGCGCAGTGCGCCGAGGTCCCCGGGACGGTCGAGATCCAGGTGCCAGGGCCCGCCGCCCGGATCGACCTCGGCGACACCGGCGCCGCCGAGCAGTGCGCGCGCGCCCCGGTCGCCCCCCAGCGCCTCGATCCCGGGCCGCATCGGCGCGGCGAAGACGGCGGGCGGCATGCGTACGCCGTCGCGCACGCACGCGGCCGCACGGGTGCCGGCCGGGGCGTGCGCGAGCGCGGCCACCGTGCGGGCCGCCGCGCCCGGCACCGACAGGGGCATGTCGCCGAGCACAACCAGGATGCGTGCACCGGGCGGCAGCGCGCGCGCGGCGGCGGCCAGGGAGTCGCCCTGGCCGCCGCCCGCCTCCACCTCCACCCAGTGCACCCGCTGCGCCAGCGGCCCCAGCCAGGGGGCTGCCTCGGCCCGTCGCGCGGCGAGCCAGACACCGGCCGCGCCGACCGACGGATCGAGCGCGCCGCGCACCGTGCGCGCGAGGACCGTCTCCGCGCCCGCCAGGGCAACGCCCAGCTTGCCGCCGCCGAACCGCTCCGCCCGGCCCGCGGCCAGGACGACCGCGCAGACGGGTGGGCTATCGGGCATGGATCGTCCCGTCCGCCGTCGCCAGCCGCCCGCCTTCCCTACCCGCGCGCAGGGCGAGGAGTTCGCCCACGATCGCCACCGCGATCGCGTCCGCTCCCTCCGCCCCCACGTCCAGGCCCACCGGCGAGGCCAGCGCCTCGCGCAGCGACGCCACGTCGACGCCCTGGGCGGCCACGTCGCCGACCATCCGGTCGGTGCGGCTGCGCGGCCCGAGCGCGCCGACGTACCGCGGCTGCGCCTGCGCGAGGCGGGAGAGGGCGGCCGTGTCGCGCTCCAGGTGGTGGTGCATGACGACCGCGTACGCACCCGCCGGCACGACGTCGCGCGCCTCGTCGGGCTGGCGGACATCGGCCAGGACCACCTCCGCGCCCGGGAACCGCCCCTGGTTGGCGTAGGCCGGCCGCGAGTCGACGACGCGGACCCGGAACCCGACGCGCTGGGCCAGCTCCGACAGCGGCAGGGCGTCGTGCCCCGCCCCGAACAGGACGAGGAGCGGCGGCGGCGCCATCACGTCGAAGAACAGGCTTCGGCCGGCCACCTCCTCGATGCCGGTGCGCACCCCGGCGAGGCGCCGGCGGGCGACCTCGACCGCCGCCGCCGTGAGCGCCGGGTGGCCGAGGTCGCCGACGGCCGGTCCCTCCTCGCCCGGGCCGACCACGACGCTGCCGGGGCCCTCAAGCGGCTGGACCGTCACGAACGCCTCCGCGGCCGTCTCGATCCGCCGCCACGTGGCGGGCAGGATCGGGTCGAGGGTGCAGACCCGTACTCGGATCTCACCGCCGCAGCCGATGCCCAGACCCCACATCGTGTCCTCGGCCAGGTTGAAGTCGACGGTCCGGCCGCTCATCTGCGCCCCGACCTGGTCCGCGATCGCGACCAGCTCCGGCTCGACGCACCCGCCGCTCACCGTGCCTTGCATCTTGCCGTCCGGCCCGAGGAGCATCTTCGCGCCCTCGCGCCGGTACGCCGAGCCGCGTGCGGCGACGACCGTCGCCAGCGCCACCGGCAGTCCCTGGGCCTGCCAGGCCTCGGCCACGGCCGCAAGCTCGCTCAGTTCACCCACCGCGCCTCACCCCTTTCGCGTGGTTGGCCACGCCGCCGGTCGCCTCGAGCCGACCGACGTAGCGGCCGAACGACGCCGCGTCGTGCACATCGTACACCCCGATGCCGTACCTGAGGGCGGTCACGAGGCCCCTGCACGTCGGCTGGAAGCCGCGCGTGCCCGCGAGCGGCGACAGCCAGTCGACCCGGCCCGCGCGGCCGACCAGGGCGGCGAGCGCCCGCTCCAGGACGCGGATGTCGCCGGTCTCCCAGCCGTCCGACAGGATCATGACGTGCGAGCCGCGGCGAAGCCGCCGGCCCGGCCCGCGCAGGTAGGCGACCAGGCTCGGCCCGATCCGGGTCCCGCCCTGGGCGGGCGCGCCGGCCCGACCGGGCCAGCGGCCGGGGCGCAGGTCCTGGTCGAACGCGCGCACCTCCACCCGCGCCGGCGGCCGGGCCAGGGCCCGCGCGAGCTCGGTCAGCCAGCGCTCGCCCTCGTGCATCGAAGCGCTGGTGTCGACGAGGAGAACCCGGTGCGCAGGCGGGCGCGGCGGCGCCTGGCGGACCAGGCGAAGGGGCTCGCCGCGCGTCTGGCGGCTGGCGTGCCAGGTCGCCCCCGGGTCGACGGCGCCGCGCCGCGCCCGTACGCGGCGACGGCTGCGCGGCGGCCGGCTGGCCTGGGCGTAGCGCCTGGCCGCCGCGGCCAGGCCGGACGCGTCGATGGCGCGCACGCGTCCCCGTGCCGACGCCCCCGACCGGGCGCCGCGCGCCGCCTGGACCTGGCCCGAGGCATCGGCCTCGTCGCCCTCCTGCACCGCATCGCTGCCCAGGCCGTCCCCCTCCCCGCCGGCCTCGTCGCCGCCCGGTGCCGCCGCGAGCGCGCCGGCGGCCGCCTCGGCGCCGCCGCCATCGTCGCCGCCCAGGCCTGGTTGCCACGCCTCGTCGGCGGCGCGGACGATCTCGGCGCCGCGCCGCCAGGCGGCGACGAGCTCGGGCACGAGGCGCCAGGAGGCGGGGTCGCGGGCGAGGACGGTGCGCAGGCGGCGCATCGCCTCGTCGGGATCGAGCGATCCCGGCCAGGCGGCGAGCGCCCGCACGGCGAGGACGCTCTCGGCCGGCGACACCTCCAGGCCGGCCGCGCGCAGGTAGGCGGGAAGGGTGCGGGGGTCGGGCACGCTCACGGGCCGACCAGGGCAGCGAGATCGCCCTCGAGGACCAGACGCATGTCCTCGTCGCTCTTCAGCACCGTGCCCAGGACAGACCGCGCCCGCTCCGGCGTCAGACGGTCGAGGCCGAGCGCGAGGAGCGCCCGGCACAGGTCGAGGGTCTCGGCCGTGCCCGGCACGCGCAGGAGCGGCAGGGCGCGAAGGCGCCCCATGACCGCCACGGCCTGGCGGACGAGGGCGGTGCCGATGCCGGGCAGGTTGGCCCGGACGATCGCCTCCTCGAGATCGGGGGCCGGAAAGTCCACATACAGGTACAGGCAGCGGCGGCGCAGCGCGTCCGACAGCTCGCGCGTCCGGTTGGACGTGAGGAACGCCACCGGCGTCACGCGTGCCCGCACCGTCTCGCCGCGTTCGGGAATCGTCACGCCCCAGTCCGCCAGGGTCTCGAGCAGGAACGCCTCGAACGCCCCGTCGGCGCGGTCGACCTCGTCGATCAGGAGGACGGGCGGCGGCGCCTCCGGGCTTCCCCGAAGGGCGCGCAGGAGCGGCCGCTCGAGCAGGTACTCGTCGCCGTACAGGTCCTCGGTGGCCAGGTGCCCGGCCGCCCCGCGGCCCTCGGCCAGACGGATGGCGAGGATCTGGCGGCCGTAGTCCCAGTCGTACAGTGCCTCCTCGCGCCCCAGCCCCTCGTAGCAGGACAGCCGGTGCAAGGTCGCCCCGGTCGTCTTCGCCCAGGCCTGGGCGAGGCTGGTCTTGCCCACGCCGGCCGGCCCCTCGAGGAGCAGGGGCCGGCCCAGCTCGAGGGCGAGCGCAACCGCCGTGGCGACGTCCGCGTCCGCCACGTAGCCGGCGGCGCCCAGCCGCCCGGCGACGGTTCCAGGATCGAGCGCCAGTGCCACGCACCCCCAAAGGGAGGGCGGCGGCGCCGCCCTCCCGGTCGTTCCGACGCCTGCGGTGCCCTGCCTAGGCCCCGCGCCGCGCGGTTTCCAGCACCGCCTCGACGATCGTCTGGTAGCCCGTGCACCGGCACAGGTTGCCCGACAGCGCCTCGCGCACCTCGTCCTCGGTCGGGTTGGGATGGTCGCGCAGGAACGCCTCGGCGGTCATGAGGAAGCCCGGCGTGCAGAAGCCGCACTGCAGGGCATGGCTCTTCCAGAAGATGTCCTGCATGGGCGCGAGGGTGCCGTCCGGCGCGGCCAGCCCCTCCACCGTACGCACCTCCCGGCCGTCGACCTGCACCGCCAGCATGAGGCAGCTGCGCACCGCCTCGCCGTCCACCTGGACGGTGCAGGCGCCGCAGGCCCCGTGCTCGCAGCCCAGGTGGGTGCCGGTCAGGCCCAGGTCGTCGCGGAGCATGTCTGCCAGCGTGCGGCGCGGGGCCACGCGCACGCGCTCGGTCCGCCCGTTCACCCGGACCTCGATGCGCCGCTCGTCGTCGGCCGCGGTGACGCCCGCCACCGACCGCTCCTCGGTCGCCATCAGTTCGCCCCTCCCGTCGCGGCCCGCCCGGCCGCCTTGCGCAGCGCCCTCGCCGCAAGCACGCCAGCCAGGTGGCGGCGGTAGGCGGCGGTGGCGTGCAGGTCGTCCTCCGGCTCGACCGCGGCCGACACGAGCCGCGAGGCCTCGGCCACGGTCTTGTCGTCCAGGCGCGTGCCCCGGACGAGCGCCTCCGCCTCGCCCGGACGGACGGGGGCACCACCGACGCCGCACAGGGCCAGGCGCGCCTCGCGCACCGCCCCGTCGGCATCGAGGGCGACGATCGCGGCGGCGCCGCACAGGGCGAAGTCGCCGCTGCGCCGGGCCACCTCCACGAACGCCATGCCCGCGCGCTGGGGCGGCGCCGGAAGCTCGACGCGCACCAGGACCTCGCCCGGGGCCACGTCGGTGGTCAGGTAGGTGATGAAGAACGCGTCGGGCGCCACTTTGCGCTCGCCGCCGTCGCGGCTGGCCAGGACGAGGGTCGCCTCGGCCGCCGCGATCGCCGCCGGCAGTTCGGCCGCCGGATCGCTATGCACGAGCGAGCCGCCGATCGTGCCGCGGGCGCGGATCGCCTCGTGGCCGATCTGGCCCGCGGCCTCGGACAGGAGCGGCCAGTGGCGGCGCACGGCAGGATCCGTGGCCAGCCGCTTGTGGGTCACGCCGCCGCCGACGCGCAGGGCGCCGTCGACGCCCGCCTCGAGCTCGCGCAGGGCGGCGATGCGGCCGAGGTCGACGAGCAGCGCCGGACGCGCCAGGCGCATGTTGAGGAGCGGCATGAGACTCTGTCCGCCGGCGATCGCCTTCGCGTCGGCCTCGTCGGCCAACAGCGCGAGCGCGTCGTCAAGGCGTTCCGGATCGGCGTAGCCAAACGCGGCCGGCTTCATCGCGCACCTCCCGAGGACGCACGCGCGCTGGCCTCGCGGGCCAGCGCGCCAAAGAACTGCGACACGATCCACTTGGCCACGCCGCCGAGCACGCGCTGGCCCACGCCCGCCACCGGTCCGCCCACCTGCGCCTCGCCTCCATAGCTCAGTTCGCTCCCGCCGTCGACGGCGCGCAGACCGATCGGCACGTCGGCCCGGACGAACCCGGTCGACCCGGTCAGGTCGATGGCGAGGGTGAAGCCTTCCGGCGGACGGGGGTCCTTGACCTGGAAGGTTCCCTCGTAGCGACCCTTCACGGCTGCCACGCCGATCTCGAGAAGGACCTTGTAGGTGCCCTCCCCAACGGTGTCGATCTGCTTCAGTCCGGGGGTGCAGCGCGCCAGGACCTCCGGGTCGGTCAGGTAGCCGTACAGCTGGTCGGGTGCCAAGGACGCGATCTTCTGGGTCCCCTCGACCTGCACCCGCACCCCTCCTTCGCCGAACTCCGGCCGCTCGTCCTTCTCCGGTTGCCCCCGGCCTACCTGCCGGGAGCGCCTGCCTAGGAAACTGGTGACCAACGCGGCCGCGATGGGCCGGCGAAGGCCACTGCGGGGCCTGGGGCAACGGACTTGGGTGCGAGTGGGCTGGCGAAGGGGGTGAAGGGGGTGGAATTCATCC
>Ga0080006_1251530_pt1 | contig 69605 bp, 56 predicted proteins | sample RS3BMetagenome_FD_69209 | JGI IMG/M metagenome (GOLD analysis project Ga0080006, IMG submission 69209) | Ferric oxide microbial mat and aquatic microbial communities from Rainbow Spring, Yellowstone National Park, USA - RS3B (SPADES... ... | reverse complement strand
AAAGTTCGAATTCCTGGTTATCGCAAACGCCGATAAGATACATTATGTCAAGTAATGGCAAAAGCTTAATAGTGCCTGACTCTAGCAAAAACTTCCCGCTTTAACACCCTAGACGCGTTTGCCTTTGTTCACTTTTCATCAAAGCGTCGGTTTTAAAATAACGTGGTATTTCTTTAGCGAGTCCTTAATTTCGCATTAACAAAAGAATCCCACAAATATAAGCTTGTTTAGTAGATTTTTAATCTGGGTGTTCGGCATGAAATTTTTTAGGGCCTTTTGACTATATTAAATAGCCACCTTAAATCATTTTCGCAGCTGTAGGTTATGTACTGCAATATAACGAATTGGGTTTAAAGCATAAAAATCAAACCATTTCAAATGCGTTAATTAGGTGATTTTTGTCACAGGGTTTAGTTGCCTTTTGGTATACCTTACCTCACCAGTTTTTATTGTTGCCTCCGTAGAACATGCGACACATCTTCGTATTGAGTTCTTAAAGGATACGTTATTGAGTATGCTTTTTATGTGTCTAACAGTTCGAAATTTAAACGTCTAACATTACTCAAAATTGGCAAAGACCCATCACTGAATAACTTAAAAATAATTAGCTACGGCGTTGATTTCCACGATTCTGATAACCGTATTCAATCAGCTGCTACTACGAAATCAACCTGCGCAGTCAACACGGTTGGAGACAATGTTTGTCTCACAGCATTATTGTCAGAAGATAGAGCAATTCAAGAAATACAATTTGAGCCAAAGCATGCCGAGCTTGAAAAAACACTTTTATCTGATAGCATTGCGTCAGGTTTTAGAAAATACCTTTCTGAGCTTTCAAGTAACTACTACCCTTACGGCTCTTTAAGCCACCAGCTCCTTGATGATTTACCAACGGGAGCAACCATTGCATCATACGTTCACTTTCGCCAATTTACTCATGAATTAAATTTCGTACCTGATGATATTAGCAATAATATTCTTTCTCGTCTCACAGATACGTGTTCAGGTTGGCGAAAAAATGGAGAAGCAGTAACTGCACTCTGTCATAACAAGCCGATTCCCGTAAAGCTGGGTAATAAAACTAAAGCAAACTACTTCGATGAAGATATTAATTTATTTAACGAACCGTTAGAGCTTTATTGGATGAAAAGGCAACGAAAGATTCAAGTTATCCAAGAACCGGATTTGATCCGAATTAAGGCGGCTTTTCACGATAGCATTAGCGAAAAGTTAAACCAAGAAACCACCTTACAAGGTTATCAAATAAAAATCGTTGCCGAGCTTGTGAAAAATTCTTGGATAATTAAGGATACTGCCGTGCTTAACTACGCTTTACCATTTGACGAGTGTCAAGATGCAAGATATTCCATTAAAAACCTTATAGAAAGCCCACTTTTAGAAATCGCACAAAGAGCACTTTCGCTAAAAGGTACAATAGGATGCTTGCACTTAAATGATTTGCTGCGAGCAGTGGGATTCACCGTTAAGTATTTGCAAAATGTTTTCCAATCTTTTTGAGACTAAATCAAAAGTCTATTTAACTATCAACTGAATTAATACGTTATTTAAATTTAATAGCTATCCTTGATTTAATTGGTTTAACTAACCAGCGAGACAAGAAATTAGCATATAAAAAACGGTTAAAGTAAATCACCACCTATAGCTTACGTCTCTTTAGAGTGCCTTAAGAGACATGCCAATAGCTTAAATATCTTAAAACCTGTTTCGGCAGCCAGTTCTGATTCTTGTAACCTTGTAGCTTTACAGCGGCATGCTACTTGCCAAGGCTATTTCCGAAACCGTCACAAGACTTGCAGTAGCAGAAGTTGATGATATCAAGCCTGAATATCTCAAGAAACACGACTCGTTTCTTAGGCATCCGGTAAAATTTTAGGTTTTAAGTCAATTGAGCGAAATTAGACGCTACAGTCCTCACGCCGCTACCGACAAAATGCCGATGTTAGTTACTGCATTAAGCTTGCCGACAAATTTAAAAAAGAAAGCTACATTTAGATTGTGCTTGCACTTCTTAAACTAGAGAAGTCAATACCTTTAACCATTTGACTTTTTAGCTAATCGTAAACCTAGCGTTTTTAATCAGGCTGAGGCGTTAGTCTCAAGTAAGGTTTAAGTGTTTTAAATCCTTTTGGAAATTTCTCCTTTGCTTCCTGATCTGAAAGAGCCGGCGCCACAATTACCTCGTCACCTTGCTTCCAGTTAACAGGAGTAGAAACACTATACTTTGCCGTTAATTGCAAAGCATCTAGCGCTCTAAGAATTTCATCAAAATTACGACCTACTGAGGCTGGATAAGTGATTATGAGTTTGATTTTTTTATCAGGTCCAATTATAAACACCGAACGCACTGTGAAGCTATCTGAAGCGTTAGGATGAATCATGTCATAAAGCTCTGCAATTTTTCTATCAGGATCACCGATTAAAGGATAATTAAGTGCAGCACCTTGTGTTTCCTCTATATCAGATGCCCATTTCTTGTGATCATCTACTGCGTCAACACTCAATCCGATCACCTTAGTATTTCGCTTATCAAATTCTGACTTTATTTTGGCTACCATCCCCAACTCAGTTGTGCATACAGGGGTAAAGTCCTTTGGATGAGAAAACAATATTCCCCACGAATCCCCCAGCCACTCGTGAAACCTAATGGTGCCCTCTGTGGTCTCCGCCGTAAAATCAGGAGCCTCATCACCTATTCGTAAAGCCATTCGTCCTCCTTTGTAACTAGTAACTCACTTTTTTAAATTCTGGTCATTAACAATCATAGCAAGCTAAAAACAAAATATGACAAAATTCGTCATATTTTGTAAGTATTAAATGCTTTCTCTATATGGCCTCAGCTGGTATCGAACCTAAAATACCCTTTTCGTAGTCTTCAAAGGCTTGAATTATTTCTTGCTTTGTATTCATCACAAAAGGACCATAAGCAACTACCGGCTCTTTAATTGGTTCACCACCCAGTAGTAATACCTCAAAGGATTTTGAGTAATCCGGGTTAATGAGTTCAACACAACTACCAGGACCCATTACAGCTAGCTGATGCTCTTTTAAATTTGTTCGCAAATCAGAAACTTGTCCGCTTCCACAAAGCACGTAAATAAGCATATTAAATTCCTCAGGCCAAGGCAGCAACACTCGGGCTTCTGGAAATACACTTACGTGGACAAAGTTTATAGGAGTGTGAGTGATCCCAGGCCCGCTAAGTTGACCTAACTTTCCTGCAATTACTCTTATTAAACAGTCTTTGCCTGCCGAGGTTGCTTTTTTAATGTAACTACTAGCAATATCTTGATAGCGTGGAGGCACAAATTTTTTAGAACGAGGCAAATTTACCCAAAGCTGAATTCCATGAAATAATCCGCCTTTTGCAACTAAATCCTCTGGAGGTCTCTCAATATGTAAAATCCCCTTGCCAGCTGTCATCCACTGCGTATCCCCATCCTTAATAACTCCTCCTCCACCATTTGAATCGTTGTGAACAAAGATTCCATTTAGCATGTATGTTACTGTTTCAAAGCCTCTGTGGGGATGCCATGGCGTACCCTTGGCCTCACCAGGTTCATACTCAACTGCTCCCATTTGATCCATATGGACAAAAGGATCCAAATCTGCATAACTATTGCCTGCAAATGCTCGGTAAACAGGAAAGCCTTCTCCTTCTAATCCAGTTGGCGCAGAGCTAATTTTTTTAACCCTTCGTTGATTTAAACCACCTTCAACCTTTAGTAGTGGTAGCTCATCTATAAATTCATCCATATTTATTATTCTAGTTAGTCAAGCTCAAACTGCCTCTAATAATAAAATTTGTCAAAATAAGCCTTAAGAATTATTTAATAGTTCTTTTTTAAATGTATTTACTACTAATGCATTGGCCTCATTTATCTTATAAAACCCGTTATTACATAAAAAAATTTTACTTTCGTTAGTCTCCCAACTTAGATCTTAAATAGCGTCATTAAAAGCTACAAAGGTCATAATGTATACTTTGAAATAAAGATAGCAACTAAATAAATTCCCTTTAGGTTCTTCGTTTAGCTGTTTTTTAAAACCAACAAGTTCTCTGATATTGTTCAAGTTATATTAACAAGGTTCTTTTAACTATCAACATTAAATTTTTAGCCGATGTTGGTTTAAAAAGCTCTTTTGTTTTTACTATGTTCGTAGAGTCTTAAGTGCTTGTACCCATCTAAAAAGTTCTTCAAACATTATCTTAGCAGCATTGTCTAATTCTTGATTTTCGCAAAACTGGCCATCTTTTATGAAGTTTTGAACAAAGGGAATATGAACTGCTTCAACTAATGGTACCATCTTAACTGTTGTTACTACCTGCTTAATCATTTGAACAGCTCGTATTCCGCCTGAAATGCCCCCATAGCTTACAAAACCAACCGGCTTGTAATTCCATTCTTTGTGAAGAAAATCAATTGCATTCTTAGTAGCACCTGACATGCCAAAGTTATATTCAGGAACTACAAATACAAAGGCATCCGCCTGTGAAACAATTTCAGACCACCTCTTTGTATGTTCATGTTCATATTCACCAAATCTAGGATGTTTTGGTTCATCTAAGAAAGGCAAATTTACTTCTTTTAAATCTACTAATCTCACATCAAAACGCCCATCCCCTTTTGCTTTTTCATAAATCCAATGCCCCACCGGCAACCCAACTCGACCTGGGCGCGTGCTAAAAATAATTACCTCCAGAACTGGTTTTTGATCAGAGCGACCTAGCTGCATAATGCAAATATTACAAAAATTTTTTTAAAATCTGATCACATAAAAAAGCAACTTTAACAAACCACCCATAGCTTAATGCTGACTATCGTTGTTAATCTAAGAAATTTTGCTTTAGATTAATTTTGCATAAAGCCCGCATTAAAGTTCTAATCCATCATAATTTAGCTTAAGCTAACTTAAGTGGGCCGTAGAGGACTCGAACCTCTGACCCCTTGCGCGTCATGCAAGTGCGCTTCCAGCTGCGCCAACGGCCCATTTACGCAAATTAATATAGCATACAGCTCTTTAAATTGATGAAGTTTGCTATTAATTAATTTCCTAGCAATGTTTTTTTTAGTTACCATATTATTGTGTTATCCGAGGAACATGAACAACTAGACGAACAAAGTGCAGTTAGTAAAAAGCAACGACGTGACCAGTTACTAGATGCTGCTGTGTCAGCAATTTTAAAATATGGCATGGCAACATCAATGGATCAAATCGCAGCAGAAGCAAATATAACCAAGCCAATACTTTATCGCCACTTTAAGGATCGTGCCGGATTACTTGCAGCTCTTGAGAGACGTTATGAAGATATCTTAGTAACTAAGTTGGTCAATGCCCTTTCTGCTTATCCTATTACATCATCTCATAATGCTAAAGCATTACTGTGGTCTACTATTGAATGCTACGTTAACTTTGTATATGAAAATTTAGAAATTTATCGTTTTCTAACGCGTCAAGAACTAACTGAACGCGAAATCGACCGATTAGAGTTACCGCGACGTATTTCTACACTAGTTGCAAGCGTCATTCACGACGCACTTGATCGCAACAAAGTTGATCCCACCCCTGCAACATTGTGGGCTTATGGGATTGTCGGAATGATTCATTTAGCTGCTGACTGGTGGATTGATCACCAAGAAATAACCAAAGAAAAAACAGTAGAAGAACTTAGCAGGTTGCTTTGGTATGGTTTAAAAGCTGTAACTTTAGGGGATCAAGCACATAGGCTTTAAAAACACTTTGTCATTAGAGCATGCCTTTATCTTAGAGGCGGCGAGCGGAATCGAACCGCTGTAGGAGGTTTTGCAGACCTCTGCCTAACCACTCGGCCACACCGCCTAATAACCCCACTTTAGTTTTAGTAGTCAGGGGCGATCAAAACGTCCCTGACTACCGAGTTATTAGGCGCTTTCTTTTGCTTGAGCCTCTACCAATTGCTTTTCGCCTTTTTTGCTTGCAACCGGAATCCTTCTCGGCTTGGCGCTTTGGGCAACAGGAATCTTTATGGTAAGGACACCATTGTCATAATGAGCCTCAAGTTTTTCTTGATCCAAGGCTTCACCCAAAAATAGTTGACGGGTGAATTTACCGTGTGGCCTTTCAGCAAATGCAATGTAATCGCCCTCTGCTGGTTGCCACTTGCGCTCAGCCGAAATTGTTAGCGTATCCTGGTCTACCGTTAATTCTATTGACTCCGGGTCTACTCCAGGAATATCAACATTTACAATGAACTCCTCTCCGTGTTTGTAAGCATCAAGAGGCATTGCCACTATTGATTTGGTCCAGCCATTGCTAAACAGTCTGTCAGTTAATCTGTCTAATTCGTTAAATGGGTCAAACCTCACCAACATTTTGCCTCACCTCCTTTCACTCTAGTTTGTTGTTTTCAACAAAACTTAACAATAAACGACTAAAGTTTATTCCCAATAGAAGGCTAAATTTTTCTAAATATTTTTAATCAACTCTTCGAAAAGTTCGATATGTTCTTTAACCATGCGGTCTTGCGAAAAATACGTCTCCACAGCAAACCTGCAGTCTGCAGGACTAATTTGATCGATTTTCTTAACAGCCCCAATCATTTCGTCAACATCATTTACAACAAAGCCAGTTTGGCCATCGTTAATTACCTCTGGAGCTGCACCATGAGCAAAGCCAATAACTGGCGTGCCGCAAGCAAATGCTTCTAGCATTACCATTCCGAATGGCTCAGGCCATGTTATGGGGAAAAGTAATGCCTTTGCATTAGCTAATAACTGTAACTTTTCTTCATGCTGTACTTCGCCAAGATAAGTGACTTGCTCATTTAAGTGAGGAGCGACGTAATCATGAAAATATTTTTCTTCCCACACCTCACGCTTTTTACCGGCAATTATTAACTTTTCTCCTAATGTTTTAGCCACTTCAATGGCAATATGTGCTCCTTTTTCTTTTGCCATTCTGCCTAAAAACAACAAGAAATCTCCTTTATCTTTTTTAAAAGGAAATTCTGATGCGTTAAGCCCGTGATGTATAACTTTTGATACTTTAATTTCAGGAGCAGACTTGGCTTGACTGTGAGAGATTGCAACAATTGAAACTCTTGAGTCAATCCGGCTATAAATATCTCTTAACTCATCATTAAATGGACCATGAACAGTTGTTACTACAGGAATTGTTAAATTGCAATAGGCCGCTAAGACAGGACCCAATACAGAGTGATCATGAATTATGTCATAATCTGAAACATTTTCATAACAAAACATTACATGCCTTGCTTCTGGCACACTAGATCCTATGCGGCGACCTTCTGAAGTGGGTAATATAAAACGCTTATCAACCGGACAAGTAGAATCCCCGGTCGTAAATAAGGTTACATCATGACCAAGGTCTTTAAAACCCCTAGCTTGGCGATCAACAACAAGTTCAATGCCGCCATAAAGGTTTGGAGGAACTGGAGCCCAAGGAGGGGCTATTATTGCAATCTTCAACTTAGTCCTTTCTAAAAAAGATTAATTTAACAACAAAGCCAACGATAACTAATAAAATAGCCACCTTAATAACAGTAAAGACAACCGAGGCAACAAAGGACACAACCCAGTAAAATAGTGCAGCTACAACAATTACCCCTACTGCCCCTATTGCAACCTTTGCTGCTAGCGATGTTGCTTTTTTCTCAATTGATCTTGCCATCATTTTCCTCCAAAAGCCTAAAATAAATTTCCTCAAGACCTATAGGGATCACTTTTAATCCCTTGATCTTACTACCATTTTGTTTACTAAACTTAGCTAGTTCATATAACAACTCAGTCGGATCCTCTACTTCTAACTTTACAACTGCATCATTTATTTTAAAATTAAACCGGTTTAAAACATTTAAAAATGAATTGGTGGGCAATACAAATTCTATTATGTAACTGGTCTTAATTTCTGAATTTAAGTCCTTTTTATCCTTAAAAACAACCTCTTTACCCCCGCTTAAAATCAAGATTTTATCAGCTAAAGCCTCAGCTTCCTGCAAATAATGAGTGGTTAAAATAATTGTCCTTTTGTCTTTCTTTAAACTCTCAATAATAGCCCACGTTTGCTTCCTTGCCTCTGGATCAAATCCAACAGTTGGTTCATCTAAAAACACTATTTCTGGGTAGCCCATGATTGCCAAAGCAAAGTCAAGCTTGCGCTTTTGCCCACCAGAGAGCTTGCTTACGTATTGGTTAGCAGCATCTTTAAGCCCAACGAGATCAAGTACCTCACTTAACGGCATTGACTCTTTTAAAAAGCGTTGCCTTTGTGCAATAACCTCTTTTACCTTTAAAAAAGGTTCAATTGCAGTTTCCTGTAACAAAATACCAACCTTTGCTAAATCTGAGGTCTTAAAGTCCCTAGGTGCCTTACCCATAACTGTTACAACTCCAGAATCGGGCTTTTTATATCCTTCTAAGATTTCTACTAAAGTAGTCTTTCCAGCACCGTTTGGCCCCAAGACTGCTAAACAGCTACCTTTTTCTAAGTCAAAAGAAATATCTTTTAAGGCAATCTTAGTTGAATATGCTTTTAAAAGGTCTCTAACCTCAACAATTACCACTTAGATATCTCACTTACTAACTTAGTATTCATAGGCCCATTACTAAACATAATATCGATAACAATACATTTAATCTCATTTTTAAAAACAACTAACACAATTAGGTTCTAAACTCTTTAAAAATAAATTTTCATACCTTAGTGCATAATTTTTTTATGGAAAAAATGCACAGCTCTTACTCGGAAATAAGTTTTCCTAGCCTTGAAATTTAGGCCCTTGAATACTTTAGCTTTTTTTAAAACTTAGCGAATTTGTTAAAATTTGATTAAATGCTAATAGTAAAGCTTAAGCATTCTTCTTTGAATATAAGCTAAAAATAGTGAGTGACCTTTATGATAAGAATCACTTAGAGAAAATTCGCTCTTACCTACTAAAGAGTGAAACTGCTCCTTTTGAGTTTTCATTAAAGTATCAACAAGCACTTGATGATTTTATTACTCAACTGATAAAGAATTCAATATCTAAAGTACCCGTAAAAGGCCCCCTTGCCGTTTTTGCAACTGGTGGTTATGGCCGCAAGGAGCTATGCCCTTTTAGTGATATTGACCTAACTGTTATTTATGAAAAACAACAAGACATAAAACCCCTTATCGATAAAATTTTTTATCCTATTTGGGACCAGGGTATTAAGTTTGATTACTCAGTAAGAAACTTAAATCAAACAAAACAAGCCTTATTAAAGGATCCAAAAGTCGCCTTAACGTTAATTGACTGCCGTGTGTTATATTCCGATGGAGATTTTGGAGTTTTTTGCATAAATGAAATACAGACTCTTTTTAAAAAACACTTCAAATCCTTATTTGAAGATATACTAGAAATGCTTGCACTAAGGCACCAGAAATATGGTCAGATTGGCTACGTATTAGAACCTAATATAAAAGAATCAAAAGGAGGTTTACGTGATGTTACATTTTTGCATCAAATCCTCCTGTTTGCCCCAACTGATGAGAATCACTTAATTGAAACTGACTTAACAAAGGAAACTCAATTTCTTTTTACGTTACGATTTTATTTGCACAAGTTAGCTAATCGTCCACAAGAAGGACTTTATTTACAAGATCAAGATGCGCTCTCAAAGTTGCTCAACTTTAACAGTCGTGAGGAGCTGGCCCAAGAACTTGCTTCAGTAGGGCGTAAAGTTGCATTTATATTAGACAGGCGACTTACTGATTTAAAGATCTTATTGTTAAAGCGTCCATTAATAAGAAAAAAACAAACGGCTAAAGATAAAGATTTCGTAATTCAAAAAAACTCTATCTTGTCTATAGCATCAGATGTAAAAAGCTGGGATGACTCAATTGCACTGCGGTTCGGATATACTGCTGCAAAAAACAACTTAGTTATGTCTTATGAAAGTCTTGATTTGCTAAAAAAAAATTTAAGAGTTACCCATCCCTTAAGTAACGACGTTAAAAAAGCCTTTATTGATCTGCTTTTAGAAGGCCACAAAGCCATAGATATTATTGAGACCCTTGATTATTTTGGTGTTTTTGAAAAATATCTACCAATTTGGAAAGATTTGCGCTCTAAAGTGCAACACAATCTTATTCACAGGTTTACCTTAGACCGCCACTTACTAGAAACAGCCGCTAATGCGTCAACCTTTGCCCATAACCTAACACGACCTGATTTATTATTATTAGGCGCTCTATTACATGACATAGGTAAAGTAAATCCAGGCGATCACACCCAAAACGGCATAGAGATGTTAAATGAGCTAGCCTTCCAACTCGGCTTAAGCGATCAAGATAAAGCATTTTTAGAAAAGCTAATTAAGTATCATTTATTGTTAGGTGACACAGCATCCAGGAGAGATTTAAGTGATTTAAATACAATTAAAACAGTTGCTAATGCTGTTGGTGACATTGAGTTTTTAAAAACACTTAAGTATTTAACACAAGCAGATACACTTGCCACGTCGCCTCAGCTTTGGAACACATGGAAAGAAAAGCTCATCAACGAGCTAACTAACAAGGTAGAATTTTATTTAGCTGAGGGCCATCTACTTATTGAGCCTGAAATAGAGTTAACAGATTCTGAAATCATAAACGCTATAAAAACAAGACAGCTAACGTTAATACCAAGAGAGGACTCCCTTGTAATTGTAGCTCCTGACCAACCAGGGCTCCTTGCTCAATTAGCTGGCTCGCTATCAGCAAACATGATATCAGTAAGGTCACTAAAGGCGGCCTCTTACGACCTTACTGCTGTTGATACGTTTAAAATTACATACCCTAAAGATCATCCGCCAAATTGGAAAAAAATTAAAAACGACATGGTATTAGCTCTTGAAAACCCCGATTCTTTAAACAAACCAATAGAGGCATTACTTGATGGTTACCAAAGGGTAAAGCATAAGCGCAAGGTTTTTTTTGAGCACCCCAGGGTGATTCACTTAGCTGAAGCATCCAACGATTGTACTGTTTTAGAAGTGCGCTCAATTGATGCACCAGCACTGCTTTATTTTATCACTAAAAGCATTGCACTTAAAGGATATAATTTGCGCTCCGCTATCGTAGATACCTTAGGCGATGAGGCCATCGATGTTTTTTATATTCAGGATTGCAACGGCCAAAAACTAAACCACGAGCAAATTTTAGATCTCTCGGAAAAAATCATCGCCAATCTCTCCTGGATTTAATCTTAATTACTGTTAGAATTTAACTAATGCTTTTTTCCTTTACAAAAAGACTACTTAAAATTGCCGGAATTTTTGCATTATCTCTCATATTTTTTTTCTCAGCAATAGCTGCCGTACCAAAAACAAGTAGTTCTAATGCATCCCAGCGCTTAATTAGCGCCTTTAGAAAAACTAAGCATCTTTTTGAAATCGTTTCAGAATCACCCAGTAACAGTTCCCAGAACGTTGATATTGAAAGCCCAATTACCCTTACATTTTCTGATCCTTTGGGTCAAATTACAACTTACCCTTCACTTACACCCCCTATTAATGGCACATGGGTTAAAACTGCGCCAAATCAATTAACCTTTGTGCCTGAAGCCCCTGGTACTTACTCAGGTACTGAGACTGTAACAATTAACGCTTCTATTAATGATATCTATGGAGAAGCCCTTCAGGATCCCCAAAGTTTTAGCTTCACCTATCAACAGGGGCCTGTGCTGCGCCTTCAGCAGCTACTTTCCATTTTAGGATACATGCCAGTTTCATTTACCCCCGTAGAGACTTCAACTACTTTACTGTCGCTACCATACTCCGCCCAAGGTAGTTTTTCTTGGAAATATCCGTCATTAGAGCCTTACCTAGCTAATTATTTCAGCCCCGGACAGTTTGACTTAGTTACAAGAGCTGCTGTTATGACTTTTGAAGCTGCAAATAACCTTGCCGTAGATGGGGTAGTTGGACCAATTGTTTGGTCTAGGCTTTTTTATGATTACCTTTCTAACAAGGTAGATCCATATCCTTATTATTTCGTAATTGTTAATATGAACTTACCAGAAAGATTATATGACTATGTCAATGGGAACATGGCCTTTTCTACTCTAGTTAACACTGGAATTGCCGTGGCTCCAACTCAACCAGGGCTGTTTCCAATTTATGCTAGATACGTCTCGACAACTATGAGCGGACGTAACCCAGATGGAACTTATTACCATGACACAGGGGTACCCTGGGTTAGCTATTTTAACGGCGGAGATGCATTACATGGCTTTATGAGGCCAGGTTATGGATATCCTCAAAGCTTAGGTTGTGTTGAAATGACTTATTCTAGCGCGCAACAAGTTTTTAATCTAACAACTTATGGCACAATTGTAGATGTAATTCCTTAATGCTTAAATTGAGCTGAACGCTTTTCTTCTAAGGCCTTTGCACCTTCTTTCGGATCAGGACCTAAAAAGGTTAACATTTCAAGCGCTACTGAATGCTCAAAGGCCGGATAAGCTTGTCTAACCCAGTGATTTAGAGCCCTTTTAGTAAATGCAATAGCATTGCGTGGTCCATCCGCAAGTTTTTTTGCGATATTGTAAGCTGTTTCAAAAACCTTATCATCATCAACTGCTAAGGACACCAATCCAAGCTTCTCTGCTTGATCACCAGTTAAAAATTCAGACGTCAAAAGATAATATTTGGCCTTAGCAAAAGATGTTAGAAGTGGCCAAATTGCTACCGAGTGATCACCCGCCACAACACCAAAACGCAAGTGACCGTCCGTTAGCCTTACATTTTTCCCAATTACTGATATATCAGCAAGTAACGCAACTGCAAGTCCCGCTCCAACAGCAACCCCGTTTATTGCTGAAACAATAGGTTTATCTGTTTCAACAATAGCTTGAACGATTTTTCTGGTGTCATAAAGCTCTTTTATAACCAGGTCATAGTTGGTAGTCATTTCTTTTATCATTGCAATGTCCCCACCAGCTGAAAAAGCCCTGCCCTCCCCTGTCACAACAGCCACATCAGCATTTTCATCTTTACTAAAGTCCTCAAAAACTTGAGACATTTCTTCATGCAAAACTACATTTGCTGCGTTTAAAACTTCAGGGCGATTAAATTTAATTGTAAGTATTCTTTCATTTAATTCTGTTAAAATGTATTTATAGTTATAATTCACGTAATCCTCCTGACATATCCTAAAAGGGCTCTTTTAGCTTCTTCTAAGTTTGTTTCATCATTTAAATAAAACTTAAACTCAGGATCCTCCGGCGGTTCATAAATGTCATTTACCCCTGTAAAATCCGTAATTTCATTTGCTAGTGCTTTTTTATAATGCCCCTTGCTATCACGCGCTTTACAAACACTTAAATCAGTAGCTATGTAAATTTCAGCAAATGGCCTGTTTAAAAGCGCGTGACGCTCTCTTACTAAATTACGAGCTTTAATATAAGGACTAACTAAAGCAACAATGACAATAAGGCCGGCATGGTTAAGCATTAATGCTATTTCTCCTGCCCGTCTTATATTTTCAATTCGATCCTTATATGAAAATCCCAAGTCTTTATTAATTCCAAGTCTAAGGTTATCCCCATCTAAGGCATAAGCTCCGTATCCTAGTGATGAAAGCTCGCGGTAAAGGCTTTTAGCTAAGGTTGATTTGCCAGATTGAGGTAATCCAGTTAACCAAAGAGTAAGTCCAGATAAAAGCTTGTAACCTGATTGATTCTCAATTAAATTATCATAGTCTTCATAAATGACATCTGCCATTAAAGTCCTGACCTTATCATACAGGCCCCAATTGTGTCATAATGAACAGGGTCAATTAAAATCATCGATCCTGTTAACCTGTTTACTTTATATGGATCAAAAAATATGGGCTTTGATAAATGAAGATCTATCCTTGCAATATCATTTAATTTAATTTCGCTACTTTCAATTCTATGAAGTGAATTAACATCAATTACATAATGAACCCTTTCAATAACCGCTTTTCCGGTTGTAGCAAGGTGTTTAAAGTAAAATTTCTGACCAGCTTTAATAGGGGTTTTACTTAATGATGCAATCATCGCCGAAACTTTTTGGCCTCCCATAGGCATATTGTTAGGGCGCACAATAATATCACCTCTAGTTACATCTAAATCATCAGAAAGTGTTATAACCGGACTTTGTAAAGGCATAACTGAGTCAACTTCTTTAGATCCTATAAAAATTTTTTCTACAGATGCATTAAATCCTGAGGGCAGCACTGTAATTTGCTCACCCTTTCTTAACTCTCCAGATAATACATTAAGAGCAAAGCCTCTAAAATCAGCATTTTGTGCTTCTCTGGGTCTAATTGTGAGGCTAACAACAGCGCGTAAATCCCTTAAGTTATAATCAGTTCGCACATAAAGCTCTTCTAAAAAGTTCAGTAAAAATGGCCCATCATACCATGGCATTTCAAGGGAGTGACTCGTTATATTTTCTCCTCTTAGAGCGCTAATAGGAATTGCTCTCACATCTGGAATCTCAAGTTTGGCACTAAAGTCAAAAAACTCTCCCTTGATAGCTTCAAAAACTTCTTGAGAGTAATTAACCAAATCCATTTTATTAACACAAAGCATTAAATGAGGCACCCCTACTAATGATGCAATAGTTGCATGCCTTTTTGTTTGTTCAGTAATACCTTTTCTTGCATCAACAACTAATAAAACTAAATTTACCTTTGAAATACCAGTTACATAATTTCGCGTATGTTGAACATGACCAGGACAGTCATGGATTACAAAACGCCGGTTGCGCCCAGAAAAATATCGATAAGCTACATCAACAGTAATTCCTTGCTCATGCTCATCTTTTAACCCATCAACTAATAAAGCAAACTCAGTTTGTGAAAAGCCACGCTCTTTTGATATCTTCTCAACTTCTTCGAGTTGATCTGCATAAAGTGATTTTGATTCATAGAGCAACCTCCCAATTAAGGTTGATTTGCCGTCATCAACAGAACCGGCAGTGGCAAAATGAAGTAGATCCATTTAAAAATAACCCAACTTCTTGCGCTCTTCCATCGACCATTTAGATGTTTTATCATCAGCTCGTGTAGCACCTCTTTCTGAAACTGTAGATGAGGCAACCTCGGCAATTACTTCGTCAATGTTTTTTGCTGTTGACTCAATTGCAGCCGTGCACGTCATATCACCTACTGTTCTAAAACGAACAGTTTTCCTTAGTATCGTCACATCAGGCTTTGTGATCCAATCATTTACAGGCATTAACAAATCATTATCAAGATAAACATCGCGCTCATGAGCAAAATAAATTGAGGGTAGTTCAATTTGTTCTTGTTTTATATACTGATAAATGTCTAACTCCGTCCAGTTTGACAGTGGAAAAATTCTAAAATGCTCACCGTCGTGGTGCAAAGTATTGTAAATGTCCCAAGGCTCTGGTCTTTGGTTTCTGGGGTCCCAGCTAGAAAACGCATCTCTGAAGGAAAAAACTCTCTCTTTAGCGCGTGCTTTTTCTTCATCTCGCCTGGCGCCCCCTAATAACGCGTCAAAACCTTCTGACTCGATTAACTCAACTAAAACAGGTGCTTGTATCTTATTGCGTGAAACCCCTTTTTGGTCTTTTACTTTTCCTTTAGTAATTGCGTCCTCTACAGAGGCAACGATAAGGTTTGCATTATATTTTTTAACGGTTTTGTCACGAAACTCAATAACTTCAGGAAAATTATGCCCAGTGTCTACATGAATAACTGGAATATATAAATTAGCGGGCCATAATGCTTTATAAGTTAAATGAAGCAAAACAGCAGAATCTTTTCCTCCTGAAAACAACAGCCCTACCTTATTTAATTCACCGACGGCTTCTCTTATTATTGATATGCTTTCAGCTTCTAATTGATCCAAATGAGTTAAAGTACCAAGCATTTAATAATAATTTTATCTTGCCATTGGCCCTTTAACTAAGTGGCGTGGTATGCCATCAAGTTTTGGCAAAATCTCAGCAGCTTGATTTGTTAGATCAGCTATTTCTGCTTCAGAGAGCTCTAGATCCTTAGCCTCAAAGTTTTGCTGTAGTTGAGCAACAGATGATGCTCCTGGAATAGCAATAACATTACCATGGCTTATTACCCAAGCAAGAAGCACTTGAGAATTAGTTGCAGAATGATTTTTTGCAACCTCTCCAACTAATGATATTAACGGCTTTAAACGTATTAAATTTTGAGGATAAAAAAACTTGTTCATTCTCCTGATGCCTTTAGGCAAATTATTTTCATCATATTTACCTGACAAAGCACCCTGAGCTAATGGTGAATATGCAACTATGAAGTGTCCTGTTGAGTTAGCAAAGCTAACAAGCTCTTTTAATGGTCGTTGGTCTAATAATGAAAATTGGACCTGGTTAGAAATTACTGTCTGACCGACATTGCTTTCAAAACTTTTCCAGCTTGCAAGTGATAAATTACTAACCCCAGCAGCTTTAATTACATTTTTGTCAAGCAGTTTTTTAAACGCTTTTGCAGTTAAACCTAAAGGCACTACTGGGTTTTGCCAATGTAATTGATATAAATCAATACAGTTGGTTTTTAGGCGCTTAGCTGATAAATTAGCCCGGTGAGCCACTATTAGATCAATTGGCAAAATTGGAAATAACTTAGTTGCTATAATTGGCAAATTTGGTCGATCTTCTAAGGTTTGTCCTATTATCCTCTCTGACCGCCCAAAACCATAAATCTCTGCAGTATCTATAAAGCCAACACCTAAATCAAGTGCTTTTAAAAGTATCTCTCTAGCTTCTCGTCGGGCATAATCTGGACCATATGCCCATTCGCGAGAACCAAATTGCCACGTACCTAAACCAATTTTTGGAATTTCACGCGAGAGGAAATTTACATTCATGTTTTTTTAATTAAGTTGCCTACTTAGGCGGCATTCGAAGACCGCCATCTAGTCTTACTGTTTCGCCATTTAAATATGAGTTTTCAACCATTTGGATTGCTAATTTTGCAAACTCCTCAGGAGTGCCTAGGCGTTTAGGGAATAAAACGCCTTGACCCAGTGCCTTCCTTTGGTCTTCAGGTAAAAGTCCTAGCAATGGCGTATCCATAATTCCGGGAGCTATGGTTAAAACCCTTATACCTGCCGGAGAGAGATCCCTTGCTGCTGGTAAGGTCATACCAACAATTCCGCCTTTTGAAGCTGAATAAGCAACTTGTCCGATTTGTCCATCAAATGCTGCAACTGAGGCCGTATTAATTATTACACCGCGTTCATTATCTTCAAGTGGTTCTGTCTTAAGCATTCTTGAAGCAGCTAGCCTCATAACGTTAAATGTTCCTATTAAGTTAACTCTTAAAACTGTTTCAAACCACTTCATATCATGTGGAACACCTTGAGAATTAACAACTCTTTGCGCCCAACCGATTCCAGCACAATTCACACAAATCCTTAAATCGCCCTGCCCACAAGCAACATCTAATGCAGCATTAACGTTTTGCTCATTTGATACATCACCGACGCTATAAGTTGCTAAGCTACCTATCTCCTCGGCAACTTTTTTTGCTTGATCTTCTTTTAAATCAAAAATCGTTACCTTTACACCTTTGTCAACCAAAGCCTTTACCGTAGCGAGGCCCAGTCCTGATGCTCCTCCTGTTACAATTGCTGATACATTACTATCTATTTTCATACTCACTTATCTTAGTTTTTAAAACTGTTTTTCTGCCAATTTCTGATAGTAATAAGCTTTTTCTTTAGCTAAAGCATCAGCTTTTTCATTTAAATCAATACCTGAGTGAGCTGCTACTTTTTCAAAACTAATACTACGTTTCCCTTTAAAGGCTAAGTTCACAAGTTCTTTCCACAAATCAGCGTTTTTAACAGGTTTTTTTGAGCTATTTAAATAACCGTTGCGTTCCCAAGATCGCCACCAACCTTCTTTAAAGCAGTTAATTAAATAAGCTGAGTCAGAAATGATTATAAGATCACCCTCAATTTCTTTAATTGCAAAGATAGCCGCTGTGAGCTCCATTCTTTGATTCGTCGTTAGAATCTCACCACCTGAATTGTAACGTCCATCTTGTGCTATATAAGCCCATCCACCTGGTCCGGGGTTTTTTAAACAAGCACCATCAGTATAAACACGAAGCATTATTTTTCTTAAAGCGTTCCCTTTTGTTACTGATAATAACCAGTAACATCAAAAACTAAATCAGTTTTTGAAACACCGACAAAAACAGATAAATTACTAGATCCCAATCCAACAGTTACCATATTTGAAATTATTTCACCAGCGGACCAATTTATATTACTACTTGTGGGCACAGATGAGCCTGAAGGATAAAAGGTTAAATATCCCCCGTTATTTTGAGTGTAAATCACCGTGGCAACTCCAGTTACAGCAACTGCACTTGTTGGAATCCCATCAGAGCTATACCCAGCAACAGTAAAGCTATAGCTTTGTGATGAAGTTAAATAAGTATTAGCTAATTGGTAAAAGTTATTAGTATAGGCTCTTGAATCTACTATTCTATTAGGACTTACTGGGTAATAATAATGCCCTGAAGTACTTGAAATAAAATATCCATATACGTCAACTATTACATCTGCTCCTGAGACTTGAGCTCCTATAGTTATTGCACCGTTTGAGCCCAATTTAACAATTGCTTGATTTGCAACAGTCATTCCGGGTGAATAGTTCAATGCAGAACTCTGCGGCGCTGGTGAATTAGCTGGGTAAATTACAAGATAACCCCCTACTTCATTAGCATCAGTTACTGTTACGTTAATTACAACGCCGACAACTCCAGAAGCTGGAATAGATGAATACCCAGCTATTTGAACGTTCATTGAGGAACCTGCTTGCAAATACTGACCTGCCCCTTGGTAGTTATTACCGCTATATGTTCTAGTATCTGCAAACCTCTGAGGGCCAAAGGAGACAAAGGTTGATGGAGTAGGTGTTGATGGCTCTACATAGCCCTCTACATCAACTAAAACATCTACAGAACCTAAAGCATTATATACACTAATTGAACCATTTTGACCCAATGGAACCTCTGTTAGGGTCGCAATTGAGAACTCATAAGGGCTAAAATTAACAACTGAGGAATTCGGACGAGCAACACCTGCTGGCCAAACGGTCAAATAAGAGTAAGCTGTAGGAGAAACCGCCGTAATATTTAAAATAACTGCTTGAGCACCTGAAGGTACACCATCGTTATTTGCATTAACCACTGGTATTGTCAAAGATCCGTTTGGTCCTAAGCGATCCCCGGCATAAGTTGGCGGATCGGTAGCGCCTGATCTGGTATCAACAATTCTTACAGGTGATATTTCAACGGTGTCACCACCTGATATGTATATATAACCATCTCCTGAAACATTTGGAGATGGACCTGATACTGAATTATTTACAGTGACGCTAACAAAGCCAGCTGATGAACTAGCCGGCACCGTAACTACTAACTGAGAATCATTATTAACAGTAAAACTAGTAGTTGTATTTGAACCAAAACTTACCGATGTAACATTAGTAAATCCAGACCCATAAATTGTAACACTATTGCCTCCAGTAATTAATCCAGATGAAGGGCTAATGCTATTAATCACAGGTGTGGAAGATAAAATAGTTGCCCCGCCTGCTGCAAAACATTGATAACTAGATACACAGCTAATTGCTGACAAAGTTTCAATGCTATAAGGTCCACTAAGTACTTGCCAGGTTGCGCCCATGTTTTGGGTTGATATTATCACCCCGCTTTGATCAGAAGCGCTGCAGTTAGAGCTAGTAGTACAACTAATTGAGGTAATTGCGGATAAGTTTTGAGGAAGTGCTACCGATGACCAACTACTTCCAGTATTTGTAGTTACAGCCATTTGAGCACCTTGAGAATTTCCGCCACCAACAAGGCAATTAACTGAAGTACTTGCATTCACACAATTAATTGCGTAAAAGTTAGTTACTTGCTGATCAGCAAGTGATAATGACCAGTTTGTACCATTTGTTGTTAAATAAACGACCCCATTTAAGCTCGATGATGAACCAGCTGCAAAACAAACTGACGCACTCACACAACTAATTGAATATATTGTTCCGCCACTTTTAACGATTGGCAAAGGGGTAACAGTAAAACTAGAACCGAAGTTAGTCGTTGTAATTATATTTCCATTTACATCACTTGCATAACAAGTCGTTGTAGAAACACAGCTCACAGATGTTAAAAGCCCTACCCCGCTGCCAACATTTTGGCTTTGATTAATCCAAGTTAAACCTCCATTAGTTGTTACTACCACAACCGGAGCCCCTAAAGAATTATCCCCAACTGCCATGCAGTAATTTAAAGCAGGACAACTAATTCCAAGCAAATAATAAGCAGCCGTAACATTAGTTACAGAAACTGAACTTAATGCAGTTGAACTAGTTACAATTTCAGCTCCATTGGAACCAAAAGCTGAACCAAAACACTGTGTTGCACTTGGGCAACTAAGGGATAAGATAGATAAATCACCGTTTATAGAGGTTTGATAATAAGTATTACCGCTTGTTGATAAAGATAGAACTAAAATCTCACCTAATCCAGAGCTTTCTTGTCCTGATAAAACACACATTGATGAACTTGCACAGTTAATTCCTAGATAACCTGAAATATTTCCAGGGGCCCTAGGGTCATTAGTCCAACCCGTAGGTCCCTGCGTGGTTTCTAAGACAAATCCGTTAGCCGAAGTTGCTATGCAGTAAAGAGATGAAAGACAAGTTATGGCATTAATTGCACTAGGGCCTGACGGAGTTGAGTCAATAGAAAAATTTCCAGTTTGAGTTGAAGAAATAATAATTCCAGCATTGTTATAAACTCCAGAGGCATAACAGAACTGCGAATTGGTTATACAGCTAACGCTCATAAGCATATTCGAAGCTGGCGCGGTTCCCAATGAAAAAGAGCTAAAATTTGTTGAATACAGCACAGTTCCAACCGTCGTTGATCCAGAAACACTGTCACCAACAGCTACACAGTAACTTGCAGAAGAGCAACTGACTGAAGAGAGGCTTTCAACACCTGAAGGAACCGTTTGTGCTGTAAAGGTTTGCCCATCAGTAGTAACAACAATTGCACCTGCTGAAGCAGCTGCGCCAACTGCAACACATGATGTTGAGCTAACACAAGATATTGAATTTAAAATAGTTAAAAAATTAAGCACGTCTGGATTTGACCAACCAAGACCAAAATTAGTCGTTTTTAAGACAACCCCTTCAGAACCATTTTCTTGGCCAACAACATAACAAGTATTACTAACACAGCTAACTCCCATTAGTAATGATCCAAATGGGAGCACCTTAGAAACACTAAAACTAGCCCCTCCATTTGTTGTTACGGCAACATAGCCTTCAGTCCCCACAGCCATACATTGAGTACTCGAAATACAGCTAATACCAACAAAGGCCCCTGGAGCATCATATCCAACGTGCCAAGCTGGTGTAAAGGTAGCACCATAGAGTGCTTGAGGTGACTTTATTAACAAATTTGGCGTGAAATAAATTATCCCACTAAAAAGAGCTATTACTATTCCCGAAAGTCCTCGGGCAATTAAACGCATCGTTGTTATACAAAGTATGGATTGCGACCGCTTGCGTGATCTGTTACATCAATAACACCTGTTATCTCCGGTACGGCTTCTTTGATTGCAACTTCAATGCCTTGTGAAAGAGTCATCCTTGCCATTCCACAGCCTTGACAACCACCAGAAAGCTCCAAATAAACAACAGAGCCCTTAAGTCCAACTAAGCTAGCTTTACCCCCATGAGATGCAATCGCGGGGTTAATTTCATTATCTAAAACCATTGCTACTTTTTTTGCTAAATCACTATCAGTTTCTAAATCCTCAGGCATCCCTTCAACCTTTGGCTTGTTTGGATTTATTAAAACTAGCTCGCCTTCAGTTAAATCAAGGGTAGCCCCAATTAAATATTCAATGGAGCCCTCTGGTACAACCACTTTCAAACCTTCATAATCTAATACTGAATCATTTGCTTTAGCATCACTGAGTTGTGAAAAATATAAATCGTAGTCAAAACCCCTTAAGGTTTGTCCCACTACTTCAATAAATAAAGCTAGGCTTTCTGGGTTCTCTTCTTCAGAAAGGGCTTCTTTTACAAACCCCAGAGCGTCCGAGCTAATGTTAATGACCTTTGTTGTATTTTTCGTTGTTGTCATAATACCATATACTACTATAAGCTCTACTAAAACATGACTTACGAAGAAATAATTATCCATAAAAGGTTAATAGCAGATGACCAAAGATCTTAACTTTTTACCTTTAATTTCATCTAAAGCTTATTGGATTACCTTTGATGATCCAGAAGATGAGGATAAAACGTGGGTATTTGACGCTACCTTTTTGCTTTCTAACTGGACTTGTATTTTTGGTAAGGGATGTAAAGGAATTCTTCCAGAAGATGGCACCGAGCTAGGACTTGGATGCTGCTCTCACGGTGCTTATATTTTTGATAAGAATGAGGGAAAAAAGATTTTAAACTTAAGTAAAAAGCTGCCTAAAAAATACTGGCAGTTTAAAGAAATTGGCGACGCTAAAGGGATATTTACAAAAACTAAGCAAGGAACCAGAACACGTTTACACAAAGGCGCTTGCTTATTTTTAAACAGACCGGGCTTTTCAGGTGGCCATGGGTGTGCTTTGCACATTTATGCAGTTAAAAAAAATGTCTCGCCTATTAATTACAAGCCTTATGTCTGCTGGCAGCTACCTTTAAGGTTTGAAGATCTTAAAGATGAAAATGGGCACACATACACCGTATTGCGCCAATGGCAGCGATATGACTGGGGAGAAGGTGGCAAAGAATTTCATTGGTGGTGCACTGAATCCAAAGAAGCTTTTGTTGGCAAGGATCCAGTTTATATAGCTCTTAAGGATGACTTGATACATCTATGTGGCAAAAAAATTTATTTCATGCTTGCAAATGAATTAGACAAGTTAGGATCTGTGGTAAAGCTACCTCATCCAGCTCTAAAAAAAAGCAATAATAAGCAGTAAGCTAAGAGCTAAGTATTGTAATATCAAAGTAATGACTAAAGAGTTACCTCAAAACTGGTATAAAAAGAGTGTGTTTTATCAAATTTATCCGAGATCTTTTTTTCTCAAAGACTTTCCTCAAAGAGAGAAACTACTCTCTGAGTGCCAACGTGTCTCTAATTACAAGGCTAATGATCTAGAATCAGGTAACTTAGCTGGAATTACTGAAAAACTTAACTACTTAACGTACTTAGGTGTTGATGCAATCTGGATTTGCCCGTTTTACAAATCTCCAATGGCAGATTTTGGCTACGATGTAATGGATTATACTGACGTTGATCCAGTTTTTGGTACTTTAGATGACTTTAAAACGCTACTAAATCAAGCCACCGCAAAAAACCTTAAGGTCATTATTGATTTTGTTCCTAATCACTCATCATCGCTACACCCATGGTTTGTTAACTCACGATCATCTCTTAATAACCCATATCGAGACTTTTACTTTTGGCGCGATCCTAAAAATAGAACCTTTCCAAATAACTGGAAATGCTCAATTGAGATCGGTCCTGCATGGACATTTGATGAAACTACTAAACAATATTATCTTCACTTATTTTTGCCTGAACAACCAGATTTAAATTGGTATAACCCAGAAGTAGTAAAAAACATGCTTAAGTATGTAGAATTCTGGCTTGATCTAGGTGTATCTGGGTTTCGCTTGGATGCAGTACACTGCATGGGCAAGGATAAAGACCTTTCAGACTCACCACCACAGTGGGAATGGGCCCCAAGAGCAATGTTTAACAATGATCCAAGTGTCCATCCTTTACTAAAAAACTTTAGAAATTTTAAAACAACTGAATATGACTATGTATTAATAGGTGAAGTCTTTCTGCCTACTGTTGAGGCAATCAGTAAATATTACGGAGACTCCGATGAACTTGATCTATGTTTTATCTTTCCGCTTGCCTTAAGCGGTTGGTCTTTCTCATCCTGGCAACAAGTGCTTAACGATGTCTATGACTATATAATTTCTAACAATCACTGGCCAGCATGGACATTATCGAATCATGACCTGCCACGATATCTATCAAGAGTTGGCTCTCAAGAGCGTGCTAGAGCTGCTGCTGTTGCCTTGCTTTCTTTACAAGGCACTCCTTTTATTTACCAAGGTGAGGAATTAGGACTACCCAATGCTTTAATAACTGAACAAGACAAGATCGATCCTGGCGGGCGAGATGCATCACGCGCACCAATACCTTGGGAACCAAATCCTCCCTTTGGCTGGCCAATAAAAAAGCCTTGGCTCCCTTTTAACAAAGAAGCCCCTACTCACAATGTTCAAACTGAGATGAGCTCATCAGATAGTATGTTAAATTTTTATAAAGAACTTTTACGGTTACGCAAATCAACGCCTCTTCTTCATAGTGCCCCTATGAATATGTTGGATTTAAAAAAACCCTTACTTGGCTGGGAGCGCAACTTAAGTAGCGACCAGTTAGTTGTAATTATAAACTTTTCCTCAAATGAAATTGATTTGCCTAAGCCTTATATTAATTACAAAGTTATTTTCAGCTCCAAAGACGCCTTAACAGACCGTTACACCACTGCGATTTACCCAAATGAAGCTATTATCCTAAAATCCTCGTAATTTTAGGAACTAACTCATATGCTTTTTAAACTTGCGGATAATCGACTTAAAGAAAAAAACTTGATATCTTATCTTAGGTAAATTTGTATTAATTTAATAAGTTAAACTAAGTTACTAAAAGCAACTTTTAGTTACTTGCTTTTTTAGTTATCTAAATCAAGGCGCGTTTTTAACTCAATTTCTTTTTGAATCCGTAAGTTATTTGCTTGTTCTTTTAAATCAATAATCGTATTTTTGGTATCTTGTAACTTAGCTTTTAAATTATTTGCTGCTCGCTTTGATACTTTCTTCAAAGTTGTATTTTTTATTTTTTTCTCAACATAAAATCGCGTTAATAATCCAGCTGTTGCGCCGGCTAAAAACCAAATTGAGCGCTTCATTTGCTTTCTTTTAGCCTTTTAGCAACAGCACTTAAAGAATGCCCGGTAGCTATGAGTTTAAATACAGGTGATGAAAGTACTTTGTAAGAAGTCTTTGCAGCTTTTTGAGTAAAGTCCTGGAAATTTGCATAGGAAGCTAAGATCTCAGAAAGCTTTTCTAAATCAGTTGATGCCAAAATTGCACTAGCATGAAGCTCGGTTAAGATTTCATTGAGCCTTTTTTGTGATTGTGATGTTAGTTTATAGAGTTTAATCGTTAAAAAAGCAAGCAAAACGCTTAGACAAGCTAAAATGACTGATGTTGAAAGCATTAAAATCTCTGAGGTTTTCACAAACTTAGAATAACAAATTCCTTTAATTTGGGCTAATAAATCATTTTACTTTGGACTAACTGCGCTTTAGAGAAATCCCAAGCTCTTTAAGGCTGTTTTCAGGAACTGGCTTAGGTGCACCCGTCATTGGGTCAATGCCACTTTGACTCTTTGGGAATGCAATTACTTCGCGAATTGAAGCTTCCCGCAATAGCAACGCTGTTAGCCTATCAATCCCTATGGCAAATCCACCATGAGGTGGCACACCATAAGAAAAGGCCTCTAATAAAAAGCCGAATTTTTCTAGCATTTCTCCTTCACTTAGTCCAAGTGCTTTAAAGACTCTCTGCTGTAATTTTTTGTCATGAATCCTAAGAGAACCAGAACCTAGTTCCCAACCATTAAGTACTAAATCATAGGACTCTGATAACACTTTTTCAGGTTGAGTTTCTAAAAAAGAAAGTGTATTTAAATCAGGCATTGTAAATGGATGATGAGCAGGCACTAAGGTGCCCTCTGGTGCTTTTTCAAAAAGAGGAAATTTGTCGACCCATACGAAATTAAAGTTTTCATTTTGAGTTAAGTCTTGTCGTATTTCAAGTCTTATTTGACCAAGAACCCTAAAGACATCCTCATTGCCTGCGACAAATAAAAGAACTATCGGTGGTACTGAGTTGGTCATCTGAATTAACTGTGTAATTTCATCATTTTTAAGATATTTAGCTACTGGAGATTCAATTTGATTATCATCTAGTAGCTTAATCCACAATAATCCCTCAGCTCCTAATTCTTTGGCTCTTGTTACTAAATTATCCAGCTTTGTTCTAGAAAATTGATTATTTGCTGTTTTTAAACAAACGACTTTTTTACCCGCTAAAGCTTTTAGCTCGCTAGATTCAAAAATCTTGCTCACATCAATAAGCTCTTGCTCAATTGACATATCAGGTTTGTCAGTGCCAAAACGCCTATAAGCTTCAGCAAAAGTCATTTTCTTAAAAGTCAAATAATGACTTAATCCTATTTCATTTAGCGCTTGCCTTAGGACGTGTGAGATTAAATCCATTATGTCTTGTGCTGTCATAAAGGAAGTTTCAAGATCTAACTGTGTAAATTCAAATTGACGATCTGCCCGCAAGTCTTCATCACGTAAACACTTTGCAAATTGAAAATATCTATCAAAACCTGACACCATTAAAAGCTGCTTGGCTATTTGAGGAGATTGCGGCAGTGCATAAAAAGATCCCTTTGAAAGCCTCGAAGGAACTAAAAATTCTCTTGCGCCTTCTGGCGTTGGAACCCACAAAAGGGGCGTATCAATTTCAATAAAGCCTTCATTAGCTAACGCGTTTCTTAGCAAATGAATAAGATCAGCTTTAAATATGATATTTTTCTGCATGCGTTGAGTTCTTAAATCCAAATACCTATAGCGCAACCGCATGTTCTCATCAACTTTTGTATGCTCATCAGTTGGAATTGGCAAGGCACTTGCCTCAGAAAGTATTTCAACCGAAGTAGCTATTAGCTCGATCTCACCTGTAAACAAGGCTGGATTTTCTGTTCCTTCTGGTCGTCTTTGTAGGTGTCCACTTACTTTTAAAACATCACCGTGAGAATAAGAAATTTTATGCTTAAAAACAATTTGAATTACTCCAGTTACGTCTTTTAAATCTACAAAATTTAAATTCTCGCCATGAGAGCGAACAGACACTACCCAACCGCACACTGTTATATTTTCCCCAATTATATCTAAGGTTAAATCCTTACAGTAGTGAGTTCTTAAACCCTTTGCCTTTAAGTTACTTATCCTGTTCATAGGACTCCTTTTAAATACTCAACTAACATCTCTGTTTTAACTGTTTGTTGCTCAGATGTCTTCATGTTTTTAACTGTAACTGAATTGCTTTCAATCTCACTTTTTCCAATTATTAATGCAAAGCTTGCCTTTAGCTTATTAGCTTTTTTTAGTCCTGCAACAATAGAGCTATGACTTAAATCAAATTTAATGCGCTTCTTTAAAACGCTTAACTGATCTAGTATCGGCAACGCAGTCGTTAATCGACTTGCAATTAAATAAATATCAATGTTATCGGTCAGTTTGTTATTTGCAAGCATCAAGCGCTCAACACCAACAGCTCCTCCAACTGCTGGCATATTTTTTCCGCCAAGTGAGCTAACAAGGTTATCATAGCGTCCGCCTCCCCCTAAGGCGTTTTGAGTTGGACCTAGAGATGGTGAAATAAATTCAAATGTCGTTTTAGTATAATAATCAAAACCTCTAACTAATCGAAAATCAACTTCATATGAAATTCCTAAAGAAGTTAACTCAGAGCATGTTTTATTAAAATGATCTCTACAGCTTTGACAAACGTAATCAATCAACTGATTCACATTTTGCGTAGCTGCTTTACATTCGGCTTTTTTACAATCAAGCACTCTTAATGGGTTTTTTTCATACCTCAAACGATGATCCGAACAAAGCTTAGTTTCTAAATTTCTAAGGTAACTTCGCAAATAGTTTAGGTAGCCCTCCCTGCAATCAGGTTCTCCCATTGTGTTAATTTTGAGCAAGCGATCCTTAATTGCTAATTTGTCAAACAGGTTATTTAATATAAATATAACCTCCACATCGGCAAGAAAATCCCTTGTTCCAAAATACTCTATTCCTAATTGGTGATGTTGACGCAGTCGCCCTTTTTGAGGCCTTTCATATCTAAAAGCTGGCGTCAGATACCACACTTTAAAGGGTAAGTTAGGATTGTGCTCTATAAATGCTCTTGCAACAGATGCGGTCCCCTCAGGACGCAACACCAATATGTTGCCAGATTTGTCAACTAATTCATACATTTCTTTGTTAACAACATCGCTTTGCTGTCCAGCTGAACGAACATATAATTCTTTATCTTCTAAAAGCGGACTAACTAAAAGTTCATAGCCAAATGATTCCACATAAGATGAAAACAGCTCCACTATATTTTTAAATGCACGTGAATCATTAGGCATTATATCTTGCATTCCGGCTACATGTTGAAATCTCATTTAATTAAAAGACTAGAATAAAAACCTTAGCCTAGCTTAATTGAGCTCAAAGGTAAAACCATTTTGCTTTTCATAGCCCACCAGATTTAAATCGCTAACAGAATAAACTATTAAAACAGCTAAGATTGCAAAAAATATAATAGCATTTATAACGATATCTAAATTTTATAATTTGATTGAGTTAAAAAATTGCTGAAGTGCTCTATAGATTGCCATGCTATTTATTATTTGATGCAAATGGTGTAACTCTATAGACTTCGTAAACTGAATCAACGTGACTAACTGCCCTTATTACTGTATTTATTTGAGCTGGATCTGCTAATTCTAACTCGAATTTAAACCACGCAATTCTATCAGGGCGTACTTGACTTTGGGAACTAATAATATTAACCTGAGACTCACTCATAACACGAGAAATGTCAGCGAGTAATCCCGCTCTGTCAAATGCTTTGATTTCAAGCTCAGAAATAAATTTAGTCAAGTAATTTTCAGCCCACGCTACATTAACAATGCGACCACGAGCTACTTGAGCTAAATGAGTAGCATTTAAGCAATCAGCTCTGTGAACCGATACGCCTCTGCCAGATGTGACATAGCCTATAATTAAATCTGGTGGCAATGGCTTACAGCATCTTGATAGTTTTACTAACATATCAGCTGATCCGTCAACTATTACTGCCCCTTTTGAATCACTAAACTTTTTTGGCTTAATCTCTGGTACTGCTAAAACGGAGGGCTCTTGTTTTTCAATTAAAGCCTTAATCTTACCTGCAACTGTTAAGGCAGATAAGTGGCCCTCACCAATTTGGATTAAAACACCATCATGGTTAATGCAACCAACTGATTTTGCAACATCATCTAAAGTTTTACTAGATAAACTCTTTTGAGAAATGCCATATCTCCTTAATGCCTTTATGAATTCTTCCCTACCTAACTCCATGGCATCTTCGCGCCGTTCTTTTGCAAAGTATTGTTTGATCTTAGAGCGCGCCCTTGAACTAGCAACAAAACCTAGCCAATCTCTTGAGGGTCCAGCAGAGGGCACTTTAGATGTAAATATCTCAACTGTCTGACCAGATCGTAGGACTGTGTTAAGCGGTACTAATCTTGAATCAACCTTTGCGCCAATACATCTATGCCCAACGTCAGTATGAATGGCGTAGGCAAAATCAATGGGGGTTGAACCGGCAGGAAGTGCAACAACCATTCCTTTTGGTGTAAATACATAAACCTCATCGCTAGCTAAATCTGTTTTAAGCAATTCAAGAAATTCAACAGGATCACTTGTCTCCGTACTTATTTCAGATATTCTTTTGAACCACTGCATATCTTGTTTTAAAATGCCCTTGTCTAATTCCTTATAGCCCCAATGTGCAGCTATTCCATATTCGGCTCTAAAATGCATCTCCCAGGTGCGAATCTGAATTTCAATATGTCTTCCTTCCGGACCTATTACAGTTGTGTGCAGTGATTGATATAAGTTGAACTTAGGAGTGTTGATATAATCTTTGAATCTAGAAACAATTGGCTGCCATAATGAATGAATTGCTCCAAGAGTTGCCCAGCAATCTCGTTCTGAACCTACGATAACCCGTAATCCAACTAGATCATAAATTTCCTCAAAGGCTTTACCCCGTAAAATCATCTTTTCATAAATAGACCAAAAGTGTTTTTGTCTTCCGGTAACCTCAGCCTTAATACGAAATTGTTTTAGGTGAGCCTCTAAAAGAGCCCTAACTTCATTTAAATAACTTTGTTTAAGTGAGCTGCGCTTTTCAACCATTTCTTTTATTTCTCTATAACGATTAGGGTGTAAGATTTGAAATGATAAATCTTCGAGCTGCCATTTAATTTCCCCTATGCCAAGACGGTGTGCAAGTGGCGCATAAATATCCATAGTTTCCTGAGCAATGCGCCTTTGTTTTGCTAGCTCCATTACTGAGATTGTGCGTAAATTATGCAACCTATCAGCTAGCTTTATAACTAAGACTCTCCAGTCACTTGCTACTGCAATTAACAATTTGCGCATGGTAGCAGCCTGTTGTTTTTCTTTAGAATCAAAATTAATCTTGTCTAGTTTTGTTACGCCATCAACAATTAAAGCAACCCTTTGGCCTAAGTAATTCTCAATTTCTTTTAAGGTTATCCCTCTATCTTCAACAGCGTCATGTAGTAATGCCGCTTGTAGTGTTAAGCAGTCCATCCCTAGCTCTGCAAGAATAATAGCTACAGATAATGGGTGAATAATAAAGGGTTCTCCACTTAGGCGATACTGCCCTGAATGGGCCTGCATGGCTAATTCATATGCTAGCTTAAGGTCATCAATATCTTTTTGAGAAAACTCTTTGTATCCAAAACGATTTTTGCGCTGCGAATGAACAATACTTAGTAAATCCTGCAAAGTTACCTCAGTTTGGGAGGTTGTTAACTCCATACTTAAAGGCTACCCAAAATTTTATGTTTTTGCGCTAAAGCAGCTTTTTATAATTTAGCGTTTGCGCTTTGATCTTGGTGGGGGCTTGCGCCTATAACTAGCCGATCTGCTATCTTGGCCTACTTGGCGATCATCGCTATTTATAGCGCCGCCAACTGCAACAAGTTCTTTTTCGGAACTAATTTCGTCAACAGCCTCTTTTTCTTTAGCCGTAATTTGCTCTAAATGATCACGAAGAGCTACTTTGACCAATTGTCCCTTTGCTTTAAGGCGCTCTCTAACTTCTTTGTTGTGCTTTTCTCTTTCTCTAAGCATGCTTAAAATAGGCGATGCAATAAAGATAGACGAATATGCTCCTGTTGTTAGCCCAATAAAGAGGGCTAAACCAAAAAATTGCAATGTAGTGGCACCTAAAATATCAGCGCCAACTACTAAAACAGATAAAATAGGCAGTATTGCGACCAAGGACGTATTAATTGACCTAGCTAAAACTTGATTCATTGATAAGTTAACCAAAGACGAGTAACTGTAGCGTCCTGACGGACCATAAGCCTTCTCATTATCTCTGACTCTGTCAAAAACCACCATTGTGTCATAAAGCGAGTAACCTAAAATAGTTAAAAAGGCAACTACCGTATCAGGAGTAACCTGAAATCCAGACAAAGAGTAAACACCAACCGTGACTAAGATATCATGTATCACTGCAACCATTGCAGCTATGGCCATTTGCCACTCAAAAGAAATTGCAATAAAGGCCATAATTGCAATGAAAAATATGATTAATGCCTCTACCGCTTTTGATGTAATTTCAGAACCCCAGGTTGGACCAACTTCTGAAATTGAAATTTCCTTAGGTGAAATTTTTGCAAACTTGGCTAATTCATTTGCTATAGAGTTTTCAAAATTTAATATTGACTCACCTTTGCGATTTACAATTTTATCTTCAATTAAAATAGTGGCTTGCTTTGAAGAACCAAGTTCTTCAACCGTGGCATCAGATAAATTTAATTTGTTTAACTCTGAGCGCACTTCAGATACTGTTAAGCCATGAGCTGGAAATTGCCATGCAGTTCCACCTGCAAAATCAATAGAAAAGTTAAGCCCTCTTGCTCCAAGGGAAATAAGCCCAGCAATAATCACACAACCTGAAATTAAAAACCAAATTTTTTTTCGCTCAACAAAGTCAAAACCCGTTTGTCCATGGTAAAGCCGGGAAAATTTCTCAAATAATCGGCGCAATTAAACTGCCTCCTTAGCCAATAATCCCCTTGCTATGCCAATTACAGGTAATTCCGTGAAAAATCTCGTGCGTCCTAATAGTATTACCATAGGCCGCGTAAAGGCATAGGCAGTTAAAATATCTAAACAAGTTGATAACCCTAAAAAGAATGCAAATCCTTTGACTGCACCAATTGAAAAAAACCACAACACCACAGCGCCAATTAAAGACACCGCATCTGCAAATAATACAGTTTTAAAAGCCCGCTTAAAGGCTTTACTTACCGAAACTCTTATTGATTTTCCCTCTCGTATTTCATCTTTAAGCCGCTCAAAGTAAACAACATAAGAATCAACGGTAATTCCAATAGAGACAATTAAACCAGTAACACCAGATAAATCAAGAGTAGTGCCTATAGTTTGACCAAGTAAACAAATTATTGAATAAAGCAACGCCCCAGTTGTTGCAAGACCTAAGATTACTACAACACCTAGCCCACGGTAATAAAAAATTGAATAAATAAGTACCAATATTATTCCTAATATACCGGCAGCTAATCCAGCCTTAAGAGATGATGCACCAAGCGTTGGGGAAACAGTTTGAGCAGTTAGTTGTCGCAAGGAAACCGGCAAGGCACCATAACTTAACTCTAAAGATAAGTTTTGAGCCTCACTTTGGCTCATAGGTGATATTACTCCCTGCCCAGGAAAAGATGTGGCATTCATCAGGGGAAAACTTATAACTTGATTATCTAAAACTATGGCAAAATCTTTGTGATATTCCTGTTGGGCAAGCTGATTAAATTTAGCAGCTCCTGCGCTAGATAGTGTAAAACCAACTCCCCATTGACCGTTATTTAATTCTGGGAAAGCAGATTTAATCGCTGTGCCATCAAGAGGGGAAGGACCAAGTTCTAACCTGATTTCAGGCTGATTTGCATAGGGTAAGACCACTATGGAATTTGGGTTGTCTCGCCCAGGAGGCGTATTGGGATAATTTGCGGCATTAGGTGAATTTGAAAGCGGTGGCGGGTTAGAAGGACCGTTAGCAGTATTTTGAAAAGTCGATGCGCTATAAGTTGGGCAACTAGGCAAGGTAGTACTTACCGAAGCTCCTTTTTTTGGTGGCTGATAGGGTGGGACTTGACACAACACCGGGCGAAAATAAAGCTTTGCCGTAGTACCAATTATTGCCTCGGCCTTTTGGGGATCCTTAATGCCCGGTAACTGAACTATTATGTCATTGCCAAAGCTTTGAACGTTTGGCTGAGCAACGCCTAAGGCGTTAATTCTGTTACGTATGATATTTATTGCAGTTGCTATTTGACCAGAAGAGACTGTTTTTTTTCCTGGCAGATAAGGCTGATAAGTAATAGAGAGTCCCCCTCTTAAGTCCAATCCTAAAAACGGTCTCCAATTTGCAGCTAATGTAGCACCGAGTGCACCAAATGACACCACCACCACAAGCAAAACCCAGGCAACGTGCTTTTTTATATCACTCATTTAACGCAGTCATTTTACCATTTAGCGCCCAACTAGACATTTCTTAATTTCAAAAACAATGAACTGCTACTGTGTTTTTGGTTCATCGTTTTTTTCCGGCAACTCTTGGGCTTGGGAAGCTTTAGCAACTGTTGTTACGTGATTTTTCATCACCTCAATTACAACCTCAGGAGCAACCTCAAGCCAAATTCGATCTTGGCTAACTTTATCCACGATACCTACAATCCCTCCAGAGGTAACAACCTCATCTCCTTCTTGTATTTCAACCTGTGTCTGTGTAGCTCTGCCTTGCCTGCGGCTCATGAGATAATATGCTCCAATTAAAGCTGCCACAATAACAATAAAAATCAAAGGAGTAGCACTAGCTGATGAACTCTGCGTGGAGCTTGATTTACTAGCAGCGATTATGAAACCAACTAAATAGTCAATAATTAAATAATTTAAGCCGCTAAAGCTTTAAAATGCAAAAGTATTTCTAAAATAACCTTTTAAGTTACTAGTTGAGTTTTTCAAAAGATGCTGAGGACACTTGCGCATAAAATCCTCCTGGTGTGTATATTCTTAGTTCTATTAAATCACCGCTTGAACCAGGTGCAAATTGTGCACAAAAAATACACTTTCCAATTAATGGTCTAATTTTTTTTACCTTTGTAATTTGAAAATCAACAAAACTACTTGTTTGCTTGCTAGCAGAAGTACTTACGAGCGTGTTTTGTGCTAACTGCGTGTTAGTAGTATCATCCCAAACCTGGACAGATAAAGGACCATCTGATGACCCTGTTACATTAAATTGATATGTTCCAACGTTTAAATACTGATTTACTCCATAAATTAAATAACCAGCCTGATTCTCATTATTAACTGCAACATTCCATAAAGCAGGGTTGCCTGAAAGGTTCTTTTTCCCCACTTGGCTTTTAGCAGCCCAAATTGCAAAGTGTCCATTTGTATTAAAAGGGTTTATTAAGCCTAATTTATTACATGTTACAATCCAGATATTATGACCTAGATAATTAACATTGCAGGTAGGTAAACCTGCTAAAAATTTTAGGACCTTAAAGCTATCAAAAGTGCTCAACGTTTCAACCCCATCGTAAGGAGCTATGATGAATTTAGTCGGTTGATTTCTTAAATCAAGAGATCCGGGCTTTCTAAGTAACAACAAATTAGAATGTGACGCAAATCTACCAGCAATTCCTTGGGAAACAACGGGAGTAAAGTTGCCAACTTTTAAAGTTGTTAACTCAGAAGCAGCATTTGGTGAAACAGTGTCAAAATATGAAACGATTTGACTACTTACAGAAAAAAGCCAAGCAACACTATTGCACACTGTAATTACAATAAAAAAAACAAACACTTTTTTGTTAAATCTTGCTAAAAATAAAGCTGTTTCAATTGGAATAATAAAATAAAATATCAACCACTGAAAACCGGGCTCGGCAAAAACCCCATTTCTATAAATAGAACCTAAATTAAGAACCCCTAAAAATAAAGTAGCTAGTAAGCCCCAAGCACTTGCTATTCCAAAAAAAGATGATGAAAATAAATTCGCATAAAGATCTTGAGCATTATTATAAATTGTTGATAAAAGTTTCGGAGCATGTATAAACAGCCCTTCTAAAATTAAAATTTTATTTGGGTGTGCTTGGTTAGCCAGATAGCCGTAACCATTAACCAAGGTGTTACTTTTATCCCCTATAAGAACCTCTATTAAAATCCACCAAATTATTGCAACCCCTAATTTAATGCCTATTTCTTTTTTTCTAAGCCCCCTTACAAAAAACAAATTAAGGGCTGCTGGGAAAAACCATACAATTGAGACACTGCCTGAGAGCAAAACTAATAAAAATACAGCATTAGCTAACTTACTTTTTGTTAATTCAAGAAATACCCAGAACAATATTAAAAACGCAAAAGTAGCCTCAAGGTGGAAATCTCCAGAGGTAGACCATAAAATCCAAGGGTTTAATACGCAGAAACTAACAGAAACAAAAGCAATGAGCTCTTTTGAAAATAAGGTCTCTTTAGTTGTAATACGCGAAACTACAATTTTAAAAACAAGCACTTCACATAGGCCAACTGCGATAAGTTGTTCAACTAATAACAGGTATAGGTTATTAAAAAACCCAACTACACTTAATGGCCAAACAATAAATTCGCCATGATTCCCCAAAAAATAAAAGCCTGCAACGCTTAAATAAGGATTCAAGTTACCATGAGAAATTTCACTTATAGCCTGGAAGTACAAAGCAGAATCATAAGATTGTGAAAAACTTGAATAGCTTCGATAAGCCAGGATTGCGCCAATAACAATTTGGATAGCTATTAGAGTTAGTGCGATAGCAAAATAACGATTGGGCGCTTTAAATATATTTACTAACATCAAAGACTTGAAGATTGCCCACTTGAGGAGTTCCTACTGCATCTACTAAATAGCCATTTCCGGTAACGGCAATAGCTGTGGTAGCACTAGGAGCTGGAATTGCATTTAAATCTTGCTCAGTGGCACTTTGTGTTAAAACCACATTGCAGAAGGTAGCCCCGCATTGAAGAGTTAAAATAATGGATCGATCTGCAGTTGTGGCTATTGCACGTGACACCACTGCGGTTTTAAAAAGACTACTAGCTGCACCATTACTAGATTCAATTGAGGCTACTTGCCCATTTGAATAAAGCGTAAAAAAGCTAGATGGATCATACCCTGTTGCCATGGAAATTGTAAGCGGGTTAACCGTAAAATGTGCCTGAATCTTCATTTGCTCAGGGTTAATAAAATAAATGTTCTTGGCTTGTCCAACAGATACAAGTGCAACAATTTCACCTGTATAACCAAATCTGGCCAAATTTAACACTGGGCCAGGCATAGAAAGCTGACCCAGATAATTAGTAGTAACATCAGAATAAAATTCAATGTAGCCCATTTGGGTAGCCAGATCACCAAACCCAACGGCTAATACCCCTGCAAAATTATCAGCTACACTGGTTGCAGAAGAACCTACTGGAAAGGATCTTAATTGCCCTTGGGAATTAAGCCCATATTGGGCAACAACTCTAGCTTGCGAAGGTCCAGCCACAATCCAAACCGCTGGCCCTATTGATGTCGAGATAGCTGTTATATCTGGTTGGGTTGGTATAATCATTATCGGGTTTAATTTAATAGGGGCAACTGTGGTCGACGGTGCAACCAATTTTGACGAACAACTAGTTAAAATAAATCCTGCCAACAAAAGCCCAATGAATGAAGTTAATCTCCTTTCTTTATTTATCCAGCTAGCTATATTCATTTATTTAACTTCAACTGATGACAACAATTGTTTTGGCTCTAAGTAGCTGAACTTCTTGATTTGTGTTCGATGCAAAAAATATTGCAAACCAGTTAATAAAACACCAAGTCCATATTTAACTGACCTTTTAAAGTTAATTGAGGAAGACTCTGGCTCATAACGCGCCGGGCATGAAATTTCACCAATCCTAAATCCGGCTGCTAACACTTGGGCAATCACTTGATTATCAAAAACAAAGTCATCAGAATTTTGTTCTACTTTTATTGTTTCTAAAACCTTTCTGGAGTAGCCTCTATATCCTGTATGGTACTCGGAAAGCTTATATCCGACCAAAAGATTTTCAACAAAGGTCAGTCCCCTATTTGCTACATATTTCCAATAAGGCATACCACCCTTTAAAGCGCCTTTACCTAAAATTCTAGAAGCTAGCACAAAATCAAATTGATCATAAGCAATCATAGAGGCAATAGCCACAACAAGTTTAGGGCTATACTGATAATCCGGATGAAGCATGATTACCACATCAGCCCCATCTTCTAAAGCAGCTTGATAACAAGTTTTTTGGTTGGCGCCGTAACCTTTGTTTTTCTCGTGTTTAATGACACGATCAATTTTTAACAATTTAGCCTTGTCTATCGTTCTATCTGTGGAGTTATCATCGACCAATATAATGCCATCAACAACTTCTTGATCGACTTCCTGTACTGTGCGCTCAAGGGTTAATTCAGCATTATATGCTGGCATTACAACAATTATTTTTTTCTTATTTATCATGATGATCCCCAACTCATTTTATCCAAATCTAACCGCTAATATCTCAGAATAACCATAAGGATAATTATTAAGCCCATTTGACGCTTGTAAATTAGCTTCAAAATATGTTGGATCTTTACTTGCCTGCGTGCCCGTTACGCTAAATGTCACAATACCTTGGCTATTAGTATAACCTGCAACAGGAGTCTCCCCAGGGGTTCCACTGTAAGTAGCTGAAGGCACTGAAATTATGGCATTAGCAAGCTCTACGCCGCTTTGTCCATAAATAACCTGACCTAAATAAATTGGAATCCCTGCAATATTAACAGGTCTGTTAAATTTATCTAACACCCTTGCCTGAATATTAAGAGGTTTGCCTACGGGCCACTGTGAAACCCTCAGTGCCACAGGATTTAGTATCACATGCCAACTTTGAGGACTAAAGGCCTGTGAAACTGACACAGTCGGGGGGTTTTGAGTATAGGCAACTACTTCAAAGCCTTGTCCAATTGAAGGATCAGCATAAAAAGATGCAGATGCTAATACTACCGTAGAGGTGGCACCTGGTTTAATAGTGACATTAGAACCAACTATATTCCAAAATTGCGTATCAGCTCCTGCTACCTCTAGTGTATAGCTTGGTTTAACAGGATGGTTGGTCCAGTTATGAACTACTACTGTAACTTCATCAATTGTTTGAAGTTGTCCCGTTGTAACAACCTTGACTATATTCAAAGAAAGTGGAGGTGGATCTGCAATTGCAAACAAACTCGAACCAATTAGGACAAATATTGGAGCTAGAACATAAAGGGCTTTAAAATTAAAATCTTTTTTTTCGTCTGATAATTTCTTAATGCTTATAGCGCCAATTAAGACTACAGGAACCATGGTCACTAAATAACTTGAAAATGATCTACTTGAGAAAAACAAGACAACAGATGGCGTTAAAAACAAAAGATATCGCGCGTATCTATAAAACTTTACAAACAAAGCTAGTGCACTAAGGCCAGCAAATACTACAATGACACCATATATTTCTAAGGATCCTCCCCCTAATCCAGAAAAAATGGTTAACTCTATTAAACCCTGTCCTGCTGGGACCGCTTGGGTTAAAAACGGCGTTGTAACACCGTGAAACCACTTAATAGGATTTAAAAATATATAGGGAATATTAGTAACCAACATGGTAGTTATTGCTATTAGTGCATAAGATAAACTAACTTTTAATGGGTTGCGTGTTGTCTCTTTATATCTTGTTTCAAGCAGCAACCCAATTACCATGAATATAAAGACAACCCACGCATTTTGCTTTATTGACATGGCTAAACCCATGGCAATGGGCCATTTAAGTCTTTTCCACCCTGAACTAATAACAAAATCATCCCAACGATATGCAGCTATTAATAAAAAAGGCATAAATAACGGATCTGTTACCCCTCCTACAGCGTATGAAATAAACATACTTGAGGCTCCAAGTACAACAGATACCATCTTTAAGTTTTCCGGTAGTAATGCATAAAGCAAAGCAATTGTAATTATCCAAAAAACAATATTTGTAATTACTGCCCCTTGATAAGTAATGCCTAAAGCAAGAGTTGGAAAATATAACAAAAAAGACAACGCTGGATAAGACAGGTTCAGCACTCGCTTGCCGTTAAGTAAAAAGGTGTAACCGTTTGGACTTACACGAAACATTTCAAAAGCTTTAGCCATTGACTCTACATACGGGTTGTGCCCATGAAAGGCTAAAATTGCTGCATACTGATCAAAGGCAATCTCATCAGTTCCATATGCAGGGAATGCAGCTACTTCTGTAAAACTCCACAAGCTAAAAGCAACAAGAGAAACAATTAATATGCTGATACCTGGCCAACGTTTGACATAACCAGGATTAAAATTTGGTAAGCAGCTATACCCAATAACGCCTAAGCCTAAAATACTCAGAACAATAACTATAGGAGCGAGCCACTGATAGGTTGAAACATCGCCAAATAAGCGCAACGCCCAGAGAACTATTACTACTCCGGCTAAAAAACTCAGCGAACGTGCGCTGGCATGTTCAACCCACCCAATACGGGGTGGGTTCATAAGGCACTAGCTTGAAGTAAGGGAAAATGCCTGAAGGTTACCATAAACCGGCGATCCGACTGCGTCCCAAATTGTAGTATCATCTGGAGAGATTTGAATTTGAACTGTGTTAGCAGGTGCCGGCAATGGGTTCCCAATTATTACGTGGCCATAAGCGTCAAATTCTGCTACATTACAAACTGCACCTGGACATTTTAAAACATAAATTGTCTGTCCATTTTGAGATAAAGTCACATCCTTTGCAGAAACCCCGACTGGAAAACTAGCCTCAACTGAACCAGTTTGCATAGAAATCTGCTCTGCTTGACCACTAGCTTGAACTATATAAATAGAATTTCCATCTGCTGAAGGAACCATACCTAGCGTATCACCTGGTAAAGGTATAGCATTGCCCATAGCTGTTTGAACAAGCTTTAGAGCACCAACACTAATAACCTGAACACTAACAGCACCATTTATACGCTCAAGCACATAAATTGCACTTCCGCTACTAACTGGTTCTACTCTCAGAACTGGTGCACTTACTGGTATTGTTGTAATTGGCGTGCCCGGATTTGCCACGGAAAATAGCTCAACAGCTCCAGTATTAGGAGTTGCCAATCCCAAGGCTATTAGCCCATTTGAGGTTAAAGCGATCGATGAGGCATTACCTGAAACTCCTATTGGTGCAGACAGAGCACCTGTATTTAAATTAATGCTGCGCATGGTCATTGCACCATTGGTTCCTGCTAGTACCCATGCTATGTTATTGCCAGCAATCTGGGACATCCCAATCAAATTATTGGGTGCAGAATATGTTTTAACTGGCAAAATTTTAACCATTGTAGAGTTGGAACTTGAGCCAACCGTTGATGATGAGCATGCTGCCACAGCCAGAACGACAAACCCTAATGACAAATATATGCTTAACTTTGATTTAACCATTTCAATCCTCTCCTAACTTTTTTCAAACAGGTTAACTAGCACCTTATTGAAAATCAAGTCAACGAACACAATTTATCCGTTGCGTCACCACCATAACACTACCACCTAATGGCGATACCAGGATGACAACCAATAACTGATTGCATGTGGGCTTTTTTTGAAACACACTTTTAACTAAAAGCAAAGCGTGAGGGCTCTTATCCTCTGGTAGCTCTTCTGCGATTCCAAATAAAAAGACCCAACCCCACAAGACCTGCTGCAACTAAAACAGAGCCTGCGATTTCCTCACCTAAGAAAGGCTTGCCTGTTTGAGGAGTCGCTCCAGGAATTGTTGAAGTTGGAACAATGTTCTGAGCCAACAAAATATAATAATCTGGCGAGGCTTCATTCGTATTAAAACTCCCATATGTGTTACCGCTGGTTTGCACCCACTTAGCGGAGCTAAAGTCATAAAAAGCCGCTAAGTTAGAAGTTGGAGGCTGGATTGCACTTCCACTCAACAATACGTTAACAGCAGGGTTGTAAGGCCCTGTTAATGCCTGGCCTGTAACTAAGTCAACTACATAAACACCTATACATGCATAGGGCGTATAGCCATTAAAACCCGCATTTCCAAGAGCTTGCAAAGAACACGACGTTATAACTAGCTCTAGGGGATCAGTGCTCGTGGCAAATGTAAGTGCAGGTACAGAAACTTTATATTGAAGACCATCAACTGATCCTGTTGCTACGAGGGGAACGCCAGGGGTAAGCGGCTGGACTTGCAAGGTGCTCGTACCCCCACCGGGAGGAGGCGTGAAGTTAGGTGGTGGGAGGGGAACAGATCCATTACCAGCAGCAAAGCTTACACCACCGACCATTAAAGTCCCTACGATTGCCATTAACAAACTTACTATTAATTTGCGCACTTTTTTATCCCCTTTCTCATTATCATAATCAGACACCTAATTACTGTCTATATTACATTGCTCACAATTCGTAGTCAAGTAATATAAAATATTCCTAGTTTTTTTCGTGTCTTTTTACCCCATGGGGATCCATCATTTCCTTACCGTAGTCAGCCCAGGCGGCCTGACTTTCGGTCTCCGGGGTAAAATCAACTTCAGCATAGCTGAAACCGCCGATATAGTTGCCTTCTTCGTCCCAGGCATGATCACCAAAGACCTCTCTGTATTCAGCAGCTAGCTCTCCCCCTTCTGCAGCTTGTTTTATTGAGAGGCTTATTCTACGTTTCTCTGAGTTAATGTCAATTATTTTTACCCAAAGCTCATCACCCGGACGAACTACTTGTTCAGGGCTTTCTACATGGTGATAGGCCATTTCTGAAATATGAACAAGCCCTTCAATGTTTTCACCTACTTGAATAAATGCCCCGAAAGGAACTAGCTTTGTCACCCTACCAAAGACTAATTCTCCTGGCTTGTGGGCCGTTGCAAATTCATGCCACGGATCAGTCTGAGTAGCTCTTAAAGACAGTGAAACTCTGTTATGTTGATAATCAACCTCAAGAACCTGAACTTTGACCTTATCACCTACGGAAACCACAGCTGACGGGTGATCAACATGGCGCCATGACAACTCTGAGACATGAATTAATCCATCAAGCCCCCCTAAATCAACGAAAGCACCAAAACTTACAACTGATGACACAACACCTTCTTTAATATCACCAGGCTTTAACGATGCTAAAAGTTCCTGGCGCTGCTCTGCTTGAGATTCTTCTAGCCACTTTCTACGAGAAAGAACCACATTGTTACGAGATCTATCTAACTCAATTACCTTAGCTTCAATAGTTTGACCTAAAAATGGTGACAAGTCACGAGGCCTCCTTAAATCAACTAGCGATGATGGCAAAAAGCCTCTTAGCCCGATATCAACAATTAAACCGCCCCTAACAACTTCAATGACCTCGCCTTTAACCGTTTGTCCAGCTTGACGTATCTTCTCAATAGCTACCCACGCACGCTCGTATTGGGCTCTCTTTTTTGACAGAACAAGTCTTCCTTGTTCATCTTCTTTAGCTAAGACAATTGCTTCAACTTCTTGACCAATGTGAACCTCATCAGTACTAACAGCCCCTGGACGAATGCTTAATTCTTTCAATGGAATAACGCCCTCGGCTTTGTAACCTAAATCAACTAAAACCTCATCTCTATCTACTCTTACTACAGTTCCTTTAACGATATCGCCTTCTTTAACTGGGACTAAAGTTTTTTCAATTTCTTGAATTAGTGAATCACCTAAGTCATCCTGAACTATTTCTCTTGGTTGATAATTACCTAATTCATCAAAACTACCCATTTGGGGAGCCATTCTGCTAATTCTGGATGCATCCGAAGTTAACTCTGTCATTTCATAGGCTAGTATAGAGCTAAATAGCTATAAATTTCCATTTAAATACAATCAAGCTTTTCCTTTTTTTGCTTCAAGCCAATTTTTACCATAACTTATGTTGACCATAAGAGGCACTTTAAGTTCAAAGCAACTTCTCATAATATTAGATACATTACCTAATACTTCTGTCGTGACATCATAAGGTACCTCTATAAGAATCTCATCATGAACTTGAAGAACAATGTTGCATTCTTTATTAAGTTGATTTAAATAAGAATCAATTCTAACCAATGCTGTTTTAAAAATATCAGCAGCCAACCCTTGAATAGGGGCATTTATAGCTGCACGCTCTGCTTGAGATCTAATTCGATAATCTTTTGATGATAGCTCTGGAAAAAAGCGTTTTCGACCCAGTAAAGTTTGCGTAAAACCTTCTTTGCGCGCTTGTTCAACGACTTTTTCCATATATCTTTTCACACCAGGAAATGCCGTAAAATAAGAGTCAATTATCATTTGAGCTTCTGTTACATCAATTCCTAAACGCTGGGATAACCCGAAAGGTTCCATGCCATAAGCTAAGCCGTAGCTAACCATTTTAGCTTTCGAACGCATCGTCTCCGTCACATCATCAAGATTAACGTTAAATACTTTAGCTGCTACTTCTTTATGAACATCCTGACCATGAGCTAAAGCATCCATTAAATTTTCATCTTCAGTTAAATGAGCAATTATTCTTAGTTCAATTTGGTTATAGTCAGCAACTAAAAGGTTGAAACCCTCTGGTGCCACAAAGGCCTTTCGAAATAACTCGCCTTCTTGGCTCCTAATTGGGATGTTTTGCAAATTAGGATTTTCTGAAGCAATTCGCCCAGTTCTTGTCGATGTTTGAATAAAGGTTGCGTGTATTCTTGAATCGGGTCCTACATAGTTAATTAACGGCTCTGCATAAGTTGAGCGAAGCTTCTCAAGCTCGCGATATTTTAAAATTTCATCAATGACTGGATGATCTTTTCTTAAGGCAAGTAGAGTTTTTTGGTCAGTTGAATAACCTGACTTTATTTTTCTTACTGGACTAAGCTTTAGATCACTAAAAAGTACCTGCTGCAATTCCTTGGTTGAATTAATATTAAAGGTCTTGCCAACCAGTTCAAAAATCTCCTTTTCGGCTAACTTCAATTTCTTTTGAATATCAGTTAATATCTTTTGCAAAGTATTTTTATCAACCAAAATGCCAACATGTTCCATCTTTGCCAATACGTAAAGAAGGGGCATTTCAATTCGATAAAAAAGATCTTCAATATTAAAACTTTTAATGTAATCATTAAGATCTGCATATAAGCCCTCAAGCTTGTCAAAGTAATCCTTTGCAGAACTAAAACGCTTTAAAAATTTTAAGTTGCCAATTTCTGAAAGTTCCCTATTGCCTAAATCAGGGTTAATTAAATAAAGGCCTATGTCAGTATCAAAGATAACATTGGGTAATTCTCGGCAGTTTCCCAAAAAAAACTTTATGAATTGCTTGCCTGAATGAATTATAAATTTAACCTTTAATAAAAGTTCTAAGATGTCATTGGTTTTAAGGTCTTCCAACGAGATCTTAAAGAGTACGCTTTTCTTTTCACTAAGCTTGGCTTTACAAATAAAAGGGGCTGAAGAGCTAGGGTTCTGAAGAACTAAGACGTATTTTGCACTGACAAGCTGATTGCGATCTTCCCAATTAAGATCCTGGAGTAAAGTTGCTGAGTCATAAAAGGCATAAACCTGATTGTCATCATTGGAAATTCCCGGCAATGCTTGGTTTTGAGTACTTAATTGGCATTCCTTTAACGCATTGACAAATGCCTCCCATGAACGATGAATATTTAATTGTTTTATTAATTGCGCACCACTGTTAAAAGAGATTCTGTTTACAGAAAGTTCATCGGGATCAATCTCTACCGGAAGATCAGTTTTAAGCGAGCTTAATTGTAAGTCAGCCTTTAAGGACTCCTCGTGAGATAATAAGACTTCGGCAATTTTCTTTGGTAAAGAGTTAAGATTACTGTAAATTTCCTTTATTGATTGATATTTATTAACTATTGAAATTGCTGTTTTTTGTCCAATTGATGGAACGCCTTTAATAGCATCAGATGGATCACCTTTTAATGCTAAATAAAGTGGATAAACCTGTGGAGATACCCCAATTTTGTTTTTCACTGCTTGTTCATCGATTATTTCTGCTTGGTTTTTACCAGTTGAAATATAAAGAACCTTAATTAATGGATCTCTTACTAACTGGAATAAATCGCGGTCACCAGTCACAATATAAACTTCTAAATTTTTTTTTGCTAGCTCATTTGCTGCTGTTGCAAGCAAATCATCAGCTTCGTAACCGGCAAGGCTTAATGTTTTAATATTCATTTCTTCAAGCAGCTGACGCACTTTATCAACTTGAGAAATTAAATCCACAGGAGTTGGCCGTCTACCTTTCTTATAATCCTCGCTTAGCTCATGGCGAAAAGTAGGCTCATGAAGATCAAACGCAACTGCGATTCCTTCGGGTTTGTAATCGCTAATATGTTTAGCTAGCGTGTTTAAAAACCCTGTGACTGCTCCTGTTTGCGCTCCGGTTGGATCAGTTAAGTTAGCATGCAATAAAGCAAAATATGATCTGTATAATAAACTGTGGCCATCAAAAATTAAATATGGCACTAGGGGCTTAGCTTTTGTTCAAGAATCTCATTTGCAACATCTTTCATTGTAATACGTCTTGACATAGCTTGAGTTTGAATAAAACGATAGGACTCAGATTCACTAAGACCGTACTGATCCATAAGCTTTGACTTGGCACGGTCTAGTAGCTTTCTAACCTCAAGGCGTTCTTCTAAGGAGCTAACCTCAGCTTCTAAAGCTTTAGCCTCCTTGAATCTAGCAACAGCTATTTCAATAGCAGGAATTAATTCTTCTTTTTGGAAAGGTTTAACTAAATACGCCACGGCTTTTGCATCTCTGGCCTGCTCAATTAAGTCTCTTTGACTAAAGGCAGTTAAAAAAACAATTGCTGTTGAATTTAACGCTGAAATCTCCCTGGCGGCCTCTAATCCATCAACGCCTGGCATTTTAATATCTAGCAGGGCAACATCTGGCTTAAATTGTTTAACCGCTAAAATTGCCTCCTCACCATTGGAAACCTCAGCCACCACTTCATATCCCTGCTCCTCTAAAACTTCTTTAAGATCAAGCCTTATAATTGCTTCATCTTCAGCTATTACAACCTTTAATTTATCCATCTGTTAATTGCCTCTTTGCCACTACCTTTAACCCAAATCTTTTTAATGTTTATCTACACAAATAACACTAACACTGCTAAGTAATGTTAATCCAGACTAAAAAGTCAAGTCCCTAGATTAAATGTCTCAATTCTGAAGGCATTTTTTTCTAGTTTAGCTTTAGCTACAGCCATACCAAATCCGGCGCTGTTAGGATAATTAAATTCTTTTTTGTACCAAAAGGGATTGTTAATTAACTGAGGCTCAAAGTTATGATTTAAAGGCAGATCGCCAAATAAAGCCCATGGAAGTAAGTTAGCAACTACAGATTGACCGATTTCTGAATTGTACATTCCTCCAATCCATGGCTTTAGTCCGTAACTTGAAACATATTGAATCATATCCAAAGCCTCTAATAACCCGCCAACCCTGCCAGGTTTAATACAAAAATATTCAGCTGCACCAATTTCAATAACATTTTGTATTGACCATTTTGATCTGACAGATTCATCTAAAGAAATTGGCGTTTTTATGTGATCGGTTAATCGTCTGTGATCATAAAGGCGATCTGCCCCAAAAGGTTGATCAATAAATAAAAATCCACAATCATCAACGCTAACAAAATAGTTAACAGCCTCGGAAAATGAATTAAAAGACCCGTTTGCATCTAGAGTAATATCTACATCAGGTAGCTCTTCACGCAGTTGTTTTAACCAGGACGGATTAACTTCGGGAGATATTTTAACTCTTATAACATCAAAACCTTTTTTAATAACTTCTTTAGCTTTCATAAACAAATCTTCTTTGCTTTTATAAATCCCTATTGAGCACGACCTGCCATAAGAAGGTTTTTTAGGTTCACTAAAAAAGTCTTTTAAAAACAAGTTAACTGGAATTGAATTACGATTTAACAATAAATCTAAAAAGGCTATACGGATAGCACTTTTTGCATGAAAATTGCCCTTAATGTGATCATCTAGAGACTTACTAAGTAACTGATAACTTAAAGGCTTTTTAATGGATTTAAGAATCTTTTTAACAATAAATTCTTTTATTACGAACAAAGCACCATCTAAAAACTCCTCTTCGTAACTAGGGTAATTTAAAGCATCTAATTCACTAAAACCTTGAGCCCCTTTAGAAATTAGCCGACATATAATAATAGGTCTTGAAGAAAAAAAATTATTATGCACTTCTACAGGCTCAACCATTTTAAGCTCTAGATAATAAAGTTCTAAAGTATCTAAAGCAACTGGTTCATCTAAAAGGTTAAGCATTTAAGATAAAATGCCAACAGTTAAAATTGATGCTGATATAAATACTAATATTAAAAAGGCAATTTTATCGAATTTAGTTACAGAGGATTCAAGGGCTACTCGCTCGTTATAGCCACCTCTGGCAACCATAGCAACCCCGATTTCTTGAGCTCTTCTTAGAGTGGTAACTAGTGCTACATGAATAAAGTCATAAATTCCAGCAAATACTTCTCTAACTGAGGACGCATCTCTGATTGAGCCTCTTGAAAAGCCGTTTAATTTTAATGCAGCAACCATAACTCGAAGATCCTCAATAACTATTGGTATAGCCCTAATCATTAAAGCAAAGGTATTTAAATATTCTACAAAGGCACTTTTTTTCCTGAAAGCACCAGCGATTTTGGAAAAACTTGAAATAATCTCTGCAAGTGAGGTTGTCCAACTAACTAATCCTATTAATAAAAGAATCTCAGCAGATGCCACTAAGAACTCACTAGCATTTAAAAACCCACCTATCATTAAATGCAGTTTCCCGATCTGAATAGCCGGCCTACCCCCAGCTAAAAAACTAAAACCTAAATCAAGCAAAACTGCTAGCAATAATATTCTACCGGGCAATAACTTCAATACAGCTAAAGGCAATTTACTTAATAAAAACACAAGGGCAATAAACAAAGCGCATACTAAAAACGGCCACCACCCAGCCACTAACGATAAAGAAATACTAATAAGCACAAGTCCAATAATCTTGGTACCAGCCCATAAGTTGTGAATTGGTGAATTGCCTGGCAAGTAGCGAAACAAAGTAGTTTCAAATCTTTTTTTACCCATAGGCATAAACCTCATTTATAGCTAAATCACTTATGAGCTGGCCATTATCTAAAGTTATTACCCGTTCAATTAAAGACTCCATTTGATCAAAATCATGACTAATTACAACAATAGCTTTTCCAGCTTTCTTTAAAGAACCAAGGGCTTCAATTAAGCGCATCTGGCTTTTTACATCTAGGCCTGCAAGGGGCTCATCTAGCACTATCACGTTAGATCCACCAATAATCCCACAAGCTAAAGCCACCCTACGCAACTCACCACCTGATAAAGACCTTATAGAGCGACTCAAAAACCTCAGGGGATCAAGTCCTACTAACTCTAATGCAAATTCAATGTCTTGATTAGTGGCATCCCTACGATTAAATAAAAGGTTAGCTTTTACAGTATCGCGCACTAATTGAAGCCTTGAATGCTGAAAGACAACATATACCTGTCCAACATTGTCATACATAAACTTGCTTTTAGCCTCGGTTTGGGGCTCCCAGATAACCTCTCCTGAAGTCGGAATCAATAGTCCAGCCAAAAGCCAGGCAAGTGTTGATTTACCAGAGCCATTTTTGCCTACAATCATCAAAGCATCACTTTCCTTTACGGTTAAGCTAACTCCTTTTAGGGCAATTTTTTGCCATGGTGTTTTGTTTGAATAAACAAAGCTCACGTTATTAACACTGATTAGGTTTTTTCGATTTTCATACGGCAAATAATTACTTAATAATGTTTTTGTATTTTTAAATTCAAAAAATTTAGACAGATGCTGGTTGTGGTTAATTTCACCGTTGTGTAAATAAAGGGTGTTTTGATTTTTAATTTCTTCAGGAATATGAGTTATATGTACAACCGTTGCCCCAGCCTTAGATGCCTGTTGTAGACAATGAATAACTGCAAAACGCCCATCTGAATCTAACATAGCTGTTGATTCATCAGAAACTATCAGCTGTGGATCCTTTGTAAATGCACATGCGATAGCTAAACGTTGCAACTCACCTCCAGACAAACCACTTGTTTCTCTGTATTCAAAGCCTTCTAAACCTACCTTTTTTAATATTTCAGAGCCTTGCACGCTATGGTGTTGCCCCCAATTGAGGTCATCAATCACCCTAGCACCTAAAACTTGACTCTCAGGGCGCTGCATAATTAAAGCCGTTCCATTTACTTCACCCAATCCAGCATCACCCGGTCTTATAACTACGCCCTGTGTAGGCTTGATTCCGCAAAGCAACCAGCCTAATGTTGACTTTCCACTCCCATTTAACCCTGCCAGGACCAGATACTGACCTTTGGTTAAATCTAGTGAAACATCCTTTAGAGCCCAATTAACTGAATTTGGATATTTGAAGTAAGCATTTCTTATGCTAACAGGAACTGGCCCAATAAATTTCTCAGTTGATTTGTTAGCAATGCTAAGTATGATTTCCTTAGTTGGGATCTCAAGATCCTTTTCTTTAAAGAGTCGTTTAAATACAGGGCGGCTTACAGAATCTACAAACGCAGTTAAAAGCAATATGCCCACTAGTGCAGAGGCCGGGAAAACCAAATACCAATGATCAACCGCCCACTGAGCAGGAGCTGATAAACCGTGACCAACTTTGTAAAGACCACTAGACACAACAGCGCAAAAATTGTGTGCAGACAAAAATAATTTTGACAGAAATGAATTACTTGAACTCTGAGAAAAATTAGAAAAACTATGAGATAACCCTTTAAAGATTCTAGAGGATATCAGTACTGCATTTCCTACACCCTTCCAGGCACTTAGTGTTTGATTTAGTATAATTCTTCGAGCTTTAACAAATATCGCAAGTAAACCAACAGCAACCGTCAAGGTAGGTACAGCGCCTAAGCTAACAGAAAGAAAAATGGTACTAAGAAGATTTTTTCCTTTTTTAAAGCTGTAGGCTGCTGAAACCCCCATTACCCACGCTAGGTATGTCTGTAGAACTAAAGTTATGCCCCCAATTAAAAAGCCGATACTGCTAACTGCAAGTAATGACATAATCACGGCTTTGCGGCGTAACCGAAATGCCAAAACACCAAAAGGAATTGCCGAAAGCCATTGTAAAACAGCAAAAAAAGTTACAAGCCAACCAATCATGGTCATGGCCAAGGCTAAATCTCCTAAGAGTGCAGCCTCTGCAATCTCAAAGGAGGTCAATCTTTTTAAATTTTGCTTTTCCAATTTAGTAGCTTAAGTTGATTATAGAAGAAATTTCTGCACTGCTGCCCTTCGTTCTGGCCCGGGTGGCGAAATGGTAGACGCGGCGGACTCAAAATCCGTTGTCCGAAAGGACATGGGGGTTCGACTCCCCCCCCGGGCACCCTTTAGAAGAACCTAAAAAAACAAAAATAACTCATCAATGAAAAAGATAGCTCTTAATCGTTTTGAATTTAGGAGGTTAACTAAGTGACCACTTAGTCTGACACGTTATTAACAGTAACTTATTAAAAATTTAAAGCCTTAAGCTTATAATGTAACCTTTGAGCTTAATAAAGAGTCTAAGCATATGAGGCTAAGTCGATAATATGATTGTTTTTTTATTTCCCGGTCAAGGATCTCAGCAGGCCAAAATGGGTCAGTCCTGGGTTGATCATCCTTCCTTTGATATGGTTTACGAAGCCTGTAAATTACTAGACAGAGATTTAGCTGCGCTGCTGTTATCAACTACAGAAGAGGATCTAACTGCCACGCACAACACTCAGCTAGCAGTGTTTTTACTTTCCCTAGTAATACTTGATGCAGTAGAGTCAACAGGACTACAACCAGGCTTGTTAGCAGGACACAGTTTAGGGGAATATAGCGCTTTAGTTGCCTCGGGAGCACTAACTGTTGAAAGCGGGCTTTCTTTAGTGCTTAAACGAGCCGAAGCCATGCAACAAGCCTCTAAAGAAGGTAATCAAAAAATGGCAGCCTTATTAGGGATTAACTACGAAAAGGCAACGTTTGCCACAAGGTGTACTTTTAACTGCTGGGTTGCAAATGACAACTCATTTGAACAAGTTGTTATAGCGGGTAATGCTACTGATGTAGACAAAGCAACAGAGCATGCAAGATCTTTAGGAGCAAAAAAGGTAATCGAGCTTAAAGTAGGCGGAGCATTTCATACACCATATATGGCAAGTGCAATGGATAAATTAAAAGATGCACTTTACCAAACTGAATTTAAAGAGCTTGACACTCCGGTAATTGCCAACTTAGACGCTCAGCCACATCAGGACAATAAAGAATGGCCAAACCTACTTTTATATCAATTAACTAACGTAGTAAGATGGCGTGAATCAATGAATTATATTGCAAAACAGCAACCTAGCGTAGTGGTTGAATTAGGTCCTGGTAACGTGCTGGCTACATTGGCAAAGAAATTTTTTAAAAATGAACCAACAGAGGTCCTTGCTGTTAATAGCCCTAATGATATTTCTTTGCTTTTAAAAGCTCTTACACAAAAAGAAACTAAACCTTTTGATAACCTTAGTGCGGAAGCTCCTGCAATTAGCGATAAAATTGTTGTAGCGCCAACAAATGGAATTTTTCAACCAACTGAGGATCTTGCCTTAGTGATTCAATCACCAGCTTCGAACTTTCATAACAGGTTAAGTACTACAAGCCTTATAAACGTCGGTGACACACTTGGTACAATTGCCGAATGTGAGGTTGTATCACCCTTTAGTGGGTTACTAAAAGCATTTTTAGTAACCCCTGGTGAAAGAGTAACCAAAGGGCAACCGCTTGCTTGGATAAGTGAGAGTTAAATGGGAACTTTTATATCTGGTTGGGGACATTGTCTACCTGAGAAAGTGCTAACAAATCAAGATTTTGAATCAATGCTAGACACTTCTGATCAGTGGATTACTGAGCGTACTGGAATTAAAGAGCGTCACGTTGGAGGCACTACTTTTGAATTGGCCACAGCTGCAGCATCGATGGCGCTAAAGAATGCAAATTTAGAAAATGATGTAGTTAATGGCGTTATCCTAGCCACCTGTACCCCTGATAAGATGGTGCCTGCGACATCACCAAATGTTTTAAATTCCCTTGGAATCAACCAAGGTTTTGCTTTTGATTTAAACGCAGCTTGTGCAGGCTTTGTTTACGGCTTAGTAGTTGGAGATTCTCTGTTAAGAAATGCTAATTATCAAAACATTATTTTAATTGGTGCTGATACACTTTCACGAATAACAGATTATAGCGATAGAACAACTGCGGTATTATTTGGCGATGGAGCAGGTGCCTTAGTTTTAACTAAATCTAAAGACAGCAACGATTTTCTTTTAGGCTACGACCTAGCAGCTGATGGATCACTGGAGAATTTGCTTTATTGTAATCATGGCGGTTTCTTAAAGATGGAAGGTAAGGAAGTCTTCCGCAAAGCAGTTAGAGCCTCATGTGATTCAGCCCTTAGAGTATTAGAAAAAACTAACGTAGATCCAAGTCAAATTTATTACATCCCGCATCAAGCCAACATTAGGATCATGCAGGCCGTCGGGGAAAGGCTAAAGATAAAACCAGAGAACACAATTAGCGTAATAGATAAAATTGGTAACACATCATCATCTTCTATTCCGATTGCCTTATCAATTATGGCCGAAAAAAATTTCTTCAAGGACGGAGATTTACTTTTACTTTCTGGTTTTGGGGCAGGAATGACATTTGCAACAGCATTAATTAGGTGGGGCAGATGAGCACTCAAGCTACACTAATTACAGGTTCATCAAAAGGTATCGGTCGTGCAATTTCATTAGAAATGGTTAAGGATAACCAACATGTAATTGGGCTATATAACTCGACAAATCCAGTAGGTTTTGAAGATTACTCTGACTATTTTCACCCATTAAAGTGCGATATAACAAATACAGATGACATAGATAAGACATTTATCCAAATCTCTGAATGGGATTTTAAAATAGATAAGCTAATACTTTGTGCTGGTATAACTAAAGACAACTTAATTTTAATGATGAAGCCTAATCAGTGGCATGAAGTAATAGAAACGAACTTAAACGCAAGCTTTTATTTGCTTAAAAAAACAATTCCTCATATGATAAAGGCTCGTCATGGCAGAATTGTTTTTATATCCTCTGTTGTTGCTTTTTTAGGGTCCCCTGGTCAGGTTAATTATGCAGCAACGAAGGCAGCCGTAGTGGGAATGGCTCGTTCCTTAGCTAGGGAACTGGCATCACGTAATATTACCGTTAATGTAGTTGCCCCAGGGGCAATTAAAACCGATATGTTGATTGCAGCTGGTCAAAAACGCGTTGAAGAACTTACCAACATGATCCCGTTGGGTTATCTAGGTACCCCTGAAGATGTAGCTAGTTTAGTTAAATTTCTCTGCTCTGATCAGGCTAGCTATATTACTGGGGCCGTAGTGCCAGTTGATGGTGGGCTTGGTATGGGTCTTTAATTTTTTTAAAAAATTGGTTATATTAAACGGATAAGAAAGGTGGTCAAATGGAAAGGGATGAAGCTTTTAAGAAATTCAAAGAATGCACCGTAGAGGTGCTTCAAGTAGATGAAGATAAGGTAGTGCCCGAGGCTAGATTTGCCGATGATCTAGAGGCAGACAGTCTAGATTTAGTAGAGCTAGTTATGGCCCTCGAGGAAGCATTTTCAATTAATGTCGACGAGGGCGAATTAGACGGCATTGAAACGGTTGGTCAAGCATTTGACCTTATAATGAGCAAGCTCTAGTGCCCTCAAGCTCAGCAGGTACCATGGGGCCAAAGCGCGTCGTTGTCACTGGCTTTGGCGTCGTTTGCTCTGCCGGTTTAAACGCAGATGATTTTTTCAACAATTTGTTTAAAGCTCCTGAGCCAGGGATAAAAAGGGTTCAAGGTTTTGATCCTTTAAAATTTTTCGATCCAAAATCAGCAAGAAGGGTGGATCGTTTTGCTCAATTTGCAGTAGCGGCAGCTACTGAAGCACTCACACGGGCAGAAATTGACCCTTCTGAGATACTTCCTAAAACGTTAAATAAAGACTCCGACCAGATGGGAAGCCTAATAGGTACCGGAGTTGGAGGGATTTCAACTTTAGAAGAGCAAATACTAATAAATTATGAAAAAGGCTCTAATAGGGTCTCGCCGTTTCTAGTTCCAATGATGATGCCAAATGCTGCATCGGCAACAATTTCTCTAAGATGGGGTTTGACTGGGCCCTCTGAGACAATAACAACTGCTTGTGCTGCTGGAACACATTCGATAGCTCAAGGAGCTCGTTGGGTTGCATCAGGAAGGTGTCAACTAGTTATAACCGGAGGAGCAGAGGCATCCTTAACCCCGACAGGTCTTGCAGCATTTTCTAATATGACGGCACTTTCAAAAACTGGCATCAGTAGGCCTTTTGACAAAGATCGTGACGGCTTTGTTATAGCTGAGGGTTCCGGTGTTTTAATACTAGAGGATCTAGAATCAGCTAAATCCCGTAATGCCCCTATTTATGCCGAAATCTTAGGCGCAGGATCAACAGCAGATGCCTATCACATCACTGCACCTTCACCAAACGGGGAAGGTGCGCGTCAGTGTATGTTACAAGCACTCACTGAGGCGCAGCTTAAACCAGAACAAATCGGTCATATTAATGCACACGGCACTTCTACACCTTTAAACGATAAAGCTGAAGCTGATGCAATTCGATCAATTTTTAGACAGCATTGCCCGCCTGTTACCTCTATTAAAGGCGTTACAGGTCATTCACTCGGTGCAGCAGGAGCTATTGAAGCAGTGAGTTGCGTTCTAACAATTCAAAATCAAATAATTCCCCCTACAGTTGGCTTCAAACAATTAGGCGACGGTATTGACCTAAACATTGTCAAAGATAAGGGAATGAAATTCAGTCCGCAACCAATTTTATCTAATTCATTCGGATTTGGTGGCCACAACGCATGTCTTGTGATAGCCCCTTATTATGATTAAATTACTAACCAACTGATTTCTAAGTTGAAAATAAAAAACTACGTTCCTACGTGCCATGATGATATATACTGCGACTGAGCTTCAGTTAAGGTATCAATTTTTACCCCTAAAGATTCTAACTTTAACTTGGCAACCATCTCATCAATTTCTTTCGGAACGTTAAGTACCTCAACCTTTAAGCTGTCTTTGTTTTCAACCAACCACTTTACCGCCAAGGCCTGGTTAGCAAAACTCATATCCATTACAGAAGCCGGATGACCTTCGGCTGCGCCTAAGTTAACAAGGCGTCCTTGAGCGATAACAAAGATTTTCTTTTCCTTGCCATCTTGCTTAATTGTATACTGCTCAACATTAGGCCTTACTTCTGTTAGTTCGCCATCTGCTAACTTTGTAAGTGCCTGCAAATCCAGCTCGATATCAAAATGACCTGAGTTTGCAACTATTACTCCGTCTTTCATAACTAAAAAATGCTCTTTTCGTACCACATCACGATCTCCAGTTGCTGTTACTATAATGTCAGCTATTTTTGCTGCTTCGATCATAGGATCTACTCTGTAACCATCCATTACTGCTTCTAAAGCCCTGAGAGGATCAACCTCTGTCACAATGACGTGGGCGCCCATTCCCCTTGCTCTCATTGCAATTCCCTTGCCGCAATAACCATAACCAGCAACAACAAATATTTTGCCGGCCAATAAGACATTAGTGGCTCTGATGATGCCATCAATAGTTGATTGACCTGTCCCGTAGCGGTTGTCAAACATATGCTTTGTATTAGCATCATTAACAGCAATAACTGGATACTTTAGTGCATTGTCTTTTTGCATCGCCTTTAATCTAATAACACCAGTGGTGGTTTCTTCAGTGCCACCAATTACACTTTGTGCCTGTGATGCACGCTCTTTATGTAATGTAGAAACCAGGTCACAACCATCATCCATAGTAATATGGGGTTCATTATCTAATACTGCGTTAATGTGGGAATAATAGCTATCTTTATCCTCACCTCTTATAGCAAAAGTTGGAATTCCTTCTTTTTCAACGAGTGCTGCTGCTACATCATCTTGTGTAGATAATGGATTTGACGCACACAAAAAAACTTCTGCCCCTCCAGCCTTTAAAGTCTTCATAAGGTTTGCAGTTTCAGTTGTTACATGTAAGCACGCTGCAACCTTTAGTCCCTTTAAAGGTTTAGTTTGCTCAAATTGAGCTCTGATTGATTGAAGAACAGGCATATTAAGATCAGCCCAGCTAATCCTTTTAGCCCCAAGCTCTGATAATGATAAATCTTTTACATCATATTTCATAAATAATCCTTTCTTTATCAATCTTTACCTAATAACGATGGCCTATCTTTAGAACTTTTGCAACAAAATACTTACGGTTATCTCCTTAAATATGCTTTTAGCTCATCTAGGGCAGGAACGGGACCAGGATCAATTCCAAGGTAGCCCGCCATCCACAAACTTACAGCATCTACAAGCATAATTAGTTCGAATAAAGCTGTAAAATCATTATCAGACTTAGCCTTTAATAAATATTGTCCCTTAACTGACTCTATTAATCTTTCTGAAACCCAACTAATTCTCTCAAGCACCTGAGGATGCTCATTATTAGCAACAATTTGTACAAGATAAATTATTTGACGTGACAGATCACCTAATTGCCCCCAGCCAGCCAGCTCATTGTGACACAACTCAGGGTAAGTTGAATAAAATGCCGGTGCTTTTACGTTTTCATTAATTTGATTTTTTAAACGCTTTGCTACAACTTCTCCAATTCCAGTTGCACCATATATTAAAGGGAAACTATCTAAAAGCTCTTTGGCAAGTTCTTTGGCGCTTTCAATTATAACATCTCGATTTTTTATTAAATACTGTGCAGATTTTTCTAACCAGCTAACGCTACCTGGTAACAAAGAAGTCTGATCAAGTATTTTTAGCACACATGCTGCCATCGCCCCTACTGCAGCTCGGGGTTGAGTAATATCATTTGGTAGTTTTACATAAGGCAATTTAAAACTTTTAGCAATCTGACCGAGCTCACCCCCTTTTGAGATTACCACTAAGGCTGAGCCTGCTTCAAAAGATTGCTGAGTTGCTTCAAGAGTTTCTTCGGTATTTCCAGAAAAAGAAATAGCTATTACAAGTGAACCTGTATCTACAAAACCAGGTATTTCATAATCCTTTACAGTAATGACAGGAACAGAAATAATTTCTTTGCCTAATGCATAAACAATATCACCAACTATTCCAGAACCACCCATTCCTAAAATGACAACATTTTCAATATCTTGATGCTCAGGCAGCTCTTTTATCTCTTGAGAAATACCGTAAAGGAGATGATCCGGCAAATCATATAGTGCCTTCCATAAAGACAATGAATCTTTAAAAGCCACGTTAAACATTACTGGTATTCACTCCTCAAATGTTTTTCTTATATTTTCTTGTTGGATCCTTTTCATAAGCTCCTCATGATCTTCTTCAGAAACATTTATAGCCTGATCAACTAACATTATCGGAATATTATCTTTGATTAAGTATTTCAACCTAAGGCGCGGGTTATACAAAAACTCACCGGCTTCAAAATAATAAAGAGGGCCTTTATCCTCCGGACAAGCCAGTATTGATAACAACCGTTCATCAAGTGCCAATTTTACTCTCCTTTGCTCTTCTTTTTCGTGACATCCTCAATTAACTCATCAACTTTGCGCCTTGCTTGTTCAAGTAAAACGCCAGATTCGGCTTCAATGTTAATTCTTAGTAATGGCTCTGTATTAGATGGCCTAACATTAAACCACCAGTTGCCTAAATCAACCGTTAAGCCATCAATTTTATCAATGCAGACATCCCACCGGTTTACAATCTCCTCTATTTCACTAACAATTGCCTTAGGGTCATCTACTTCTTTATTTATCTCACCTGAAGATACATAACGTTGATAAGGCTTACGAAGCTCCGATAATTTCTTATCAGATACACTTAATAACTCTAATACAACAAGGGCTGCAATGATTCCTGAATCAGCCCTGTAGTTTTTTAAAAAATAATAATGACCTGAGTGTTCACCAGCAAATACAGCATTAGTTTCAGCCATCTTTTGTTTAATAAATGAATGTCCTACTCGCGTTACCATACCGATACCACCATTTTCAGCAATTATTTCTTTTACCGCCTTAGAACAAATCGCATTATATAGGATTTTTGAGTTCGGATATTTTGATAACATCGCGTGTGCAACGATTGCCGTTGTAGTTGAACCGTCTAAAAAATTCCCTTGATCATCAACTAAAAATACCCTATCTGCATCTCCATCAAATGCTAAACCCACATCAGCACCTGTTTGTATAACTCTTTTAATTAAATGTTTTAGGTTTTCCGGTTGAATTGGATCAGCTGGGTGATTAGGAAAACTACCATCAAGCTCTTGAAATAAAATTTCAAGTTCAAAGGGTAAATCCTTAAACACAGCTGGGACAATCAAACCACCCATACCATTTGCGGTATCGGCAACAACTTTTAATGGGCGCAATTTATTAACATCAATAAATGATTGAACATGTAAAGCAAATTCCTTTAGCAAGTCTGTTTTTTCATGGCTACCTTTATGAATTAAGGGTCTTAATTTTTCAGATAAAACTAAGTCTTTAATGTTAGCTAAGCCAGTGTCTTGACCTACTGGTTTAGCTCCAGCTAAGCAAAGCTTAATACCGTTGTATTGTGCAGGATTATGCGATGCTGTAAACATTGCTCCAGGTATATTAAAGTGACCTGAACCAAAATAAAGCATGTCAGTTGAGGCAAGACCTATATCAATTACGTTGACACCAACACTGTTTGCGCCGTCAATAAATGCAGTTGCTAGAGGCTCGGAGGAAACTCTCATATCCCTACCTACAACAATTGTGTCCTGATCGATAAAGGTGCCAAAGGCCATGCCAAATTCATGAGCAATTTCTTCATTTAGCTCATCAGGCACAATGCCTCTAATATCATAGGCCTTGACAATTTTTTCTATTATTTGCTTTTTATCTTGCATATTTTGTTACTCTTAAAAATAATAACAGATTCGCCTTAACATAAGAATTTACTCAGATGAGGTCAAAAGCTTATAAACCCGAGCAGGTTTTTTAAAAGCTAGCATTATTAGAACAATTAATGACAAGCCTGATATAACCTTGCCCAAATCATCATAAATTGTGGGCCCCCAATAAAGTGTCACTTTATGTGAGGTAGGAACTACCACTACTAAATTCGGAGCAGCTCTAAAGGGACCCAATGCTCCTTTAACATGCCAGTTAGGGAAATAAGACACTTTAATTAACACCGGTACGTTTAACTTATCAGTATTAAAACTAATCATCTCGGTTGAAACCTTGACATTACTAATTTTTGCAGGTGTAACTGGTACTTTTTTAAGGTTAAGTGGGCTTTTAATATGCGGCCAATTTTTAAGACCTGATGCTACTAATTCAGTTGCAAAATCTCGTGAGTTACCGTACCACCCTAATACTGTAGAAGTCCAGGGTGATAAATTATAAGCTAAAGGCTTGTGCATTTTAACTAAGACATTAGGATCATATTTAAGCCCGACAACATATGATGAATTTTTAACCTCATAAACCTTCCATGTAACAAGTTCGTTGCCTAAATACCAAGGTCCTGTCTGATCAATTAACCTTAAATTAGGATCTAAATTAGCCATTTTTTGAACTGCGGGGCTGTCAGCAAGAAAATATTTAACTCCTAACAACTCAAGATGTTTTACACCAAGAAAAACATCAAGGGGACCATATGGAAGTGAATTCATTGCATAATCCGGTGCACTAGATAATTCAGCTTGATTTAAAAAGTGGAAAGGCGTTGTAGCAGATGACTCAAAAAAAAGCCCTTCTTCTGAGTCAATACATTCATTGGTATAATAAGGCAAAAGCATTAAAGCCATTGTTGTCCCTAGATAAGATAGCTCTGGAGAATATTCCCACATCGCTCTCCCACAACCGTACTTTTTCCCGACATCATTCATCATTGACATGATCGACTTAAATTCTTTATAATCAGTTTTGCCTTGATATCCAGAAAAGTTATATATAATCCATCCTTCAGCTGAATTAGAACCAACTTTTTTAGACAAGTTACTAAAGATCCAAGGCAAATTTACTACAGAGGCAGCAGTAATTACGAGAACAATGGCCATATAACCATATCGCATTAAAGCCCCTACAGTTGCTTTTATATAACTAGCCCAGATTTTATAACCAAAACCAGCTGATATTGCGTTATGTAACAGAACTGTAAAGTTACCAAGCCCTAAAGATGCCATTGTAAAAACTGCTAAAAACCAAAAAGGCAAATACCGTCCGTTATAAACCAATGACTCATTAGGCCCGCCAACAAACAGTGCTGCTGAGACAACAGCTATTAAGCTAAATAACATCCACTGCCATTGATAGTTAATTAAAAGAATTGATCCAAGAAATACTGAAAAAAGCACAATTACAACTACCACATTTGAATAACTAAGAGCTACAGCAATACAAGCAGCTACTCCTGTAACTAAACACCATACAGAAGCTTGCAAAAAGCTTTTTTTTAACACAAAACAAGCAATTAGCCCAGCAAAAGCACAATAAATTGCCCAATTAACTGTATGAGGGAAAAGATTAATCATATAAAATCTAATTTTTGAATATCCCATGTCGGTCATATAGCCCTTAAATGCGTAAAATGGTAACCACCAAAAGCCAAGCAAACCAACACCAATTAAACCCATGCACAAAAGACGCACTAAATTTCTTAAATCAATAAAGAAATAACGTCTTAAAGTCAGCAAATAAAGAGCAACTGTTGCTCCAATTGCATAAAAACCCACTACAACGTGACAGCCTAAAATTAAAGCAAGTAGAACAACTCTAGTTTTAAAAAATTTTCCTGAATTAATTCCTTTATAAACTAAACCTAAGTAAATCAGTGTAAGATCTAATGCAATTTCAAAAGAGTATTCTCCGGCCATTGTTGAAAATATATTGCCGCCATCAATTGTGTAAGAGTAGTTAAAAAGATAACTAATTGCCCCAATTGAAAGCATTGATGGTATTGGGCTTGGAAGCTTTGTCATTGTTCCAAAAAAATACAAACAAAGCGGCAGTGCAACTAAAGACAACGCAATGATTAATTTAAAGGCAACTGAATAATTTATAATTAAGCCTAACGTGCCAACAACTAAAGCAGGAATAGGAAAGTAAAAAACTAAAAATGGATATCCGTCATACCAATCAGGAGAAAATCCCCTTATTTGAAAATTAGGTAACATATAGTGAGCCCAAAACCAAGGCACTTCAAAATGTCCCCCATAATCACCTCCAGTAAGCGTAGAACTAGAAAAAACCAAATCAGGCCTTACCAGCCAAATCATAAAGCCTACAGACGCTAATAAAACAATAATGTCAACTGATTTCAAAAAAGAATCTGGCCAGTTCCTAATTTCAGCTACCTTAGCAATCTCGCCTGATTCAGCAATAACGTCTTGTTCTAATTCAACCTTCACTTGACCAATACAATAGCAAGAAAATTAAAGCCAACATGGACAGCAATGCATGGACCGAGCCTATTAAAACGCATTTGCAAATAACTAAGTATCATTCCTAGAGCAAACAAAGCCGGTATTTCAATGGGCACGAAATGCATGATTGCAAACAAAGCTGACGATAAAAGGGCTGCTCTAACTTTAGTACCTGTAATGTCTTGTGCCCAATGCAATACAATGCCTCTGAAAAATATTTCTTCAACTATTGGTGCGATTAATACAATACAAAAGCCTAAAATGATTAACCAAGCGCCAGAGAGTAATTTAGTTTCTGATATTGCTGTTTGATTGATCTGTTTAGTTAATCCGTGAATCAACTTTTCAAATGGGAAATAAAGGATATTGACTAACAGAATTTGGCAAGCAATTCCAATGATAAAAAAAATAGCATCTATCGGTTTGAATCTTAAACCAACTAAGTTTATTAAGCTCGTCTTAGAAAGGAAAGCAAAAAAGAACGCCCCAGCTAACATACCAACCCAAACTCCGATTAAATCCGCTAGCTCACCTTGGGGGACAAGATCACCATGAATGAAAAGAGACCCGTGGGAAAAATAAGACCATATTTGCACAGCCACAGAAGCCAGAACAATACTAGCTAGCAGTGAAGCAATTACAACTACGGTGCCTTCTCGGGAGTTTTGTTTAGTCATTAATTAAGAAAAAACTAGCAAAAACAAATTATGAAAGCCTGTCGCAAGCTGTTATACTAAAATACTACTTAATAGTATATGACCCCGCCTCAGCTTCCACAAAGAAATCAGAACGATAGACCAACTAGAACGTCGCCACCTTTTATATGGGTTCTTATTGCTATTGCTGGAATAATATTTTTATACATAATTTTTTCTCACCCAGTGACTCAAGGATCGTCACTTTCATTAAATTATTCTCAGTTTTTAAAAGATGCCCAGGCAAAAGAAATCGCAACAGCAACAATTAATAACACAACTGGTCAAATAACTGGCAAACTAAAAAACGGTAAAGCATATAACGCAGCCGGTCCTACCCCTGTTATTTCATCTGACATTTCTCAATTAAGACAAGAAGGGGTAGCAGTTAACTTTGTAACCCCTGGACCTAGTTTTTGGTCTACAGTCTTGCCATACATAATATGGATAGGAGGCCCAATTTTAATCCTGTTGCTTTTCCTCAGGCGTTCCTCAATTACCTCAGTTATGTCAATAGGCAAATCTGGTGCAAAGTTATATACCTCTGAGAGACCTAAAACAACATTTGCAGATGTTGCTGGCTATAACACTGTAAAGCAAGAAATATCTGAAGTCGTTGATTTTCTTAAAAATCCGTATAAATATCGCGCCATTGGCGCTCGCATACCAAGAGGAATTTTACTAGTTGGCCCTCCAGGAACTGGAAAAACACTGTTGGCAAGGGCTGTTGCAGGTGAAGCAGGTGTGCCTTTTCTTTCTGTATCTGGCTCAGATTTTATGGAAATGTTCGTAGGGGTTGGTGCATCTAGAGTACGCGACTTATTTAATACCGCACGTAAACAAGCACCGTGCATAATTTTTATCGATGAAATTGATTCAATCGGTAGGAAGCGTGGAACAGGACTTGGGGGAGGTCATGACGAGCGCGAACAAACATTAAATCAACTTTTGTCAGAAATGGATGGTTTTGATCCAGCAGAAAATGTGATCATGATGGCTGCTACAAACCGTCCAGATATCTTAGACCTGGCTCTCTTAAGACCCGGAAGATTTGATCGTCAAATTGTGGTTCCCCTGCCAGATGTAGAGGAGCGCTTACCAATCCTTGCTGTTCATGCAAAAGATAAAAAACTTGGTCCTGATGTTGATCTTGAGCTAGTAGCTCGTGGTTCACCAGGAATGAGCGGTGCTGATCTGGCTAATTTAGTAAATGAGGCAGCACTACATGCTGTTAGGCGTAATTCCCCCGTCATTGAAATGGTTGACTTTGAAGCAGCAAGAGATCGAGTACTAATGGGACAGCATAGAGATTCAATGGTTTTAAGCGAGGAAGAAAAACAGCGCGTAGCTCACCATGAAGCTGGACACGCAGTCCTTGCTTATGTGCTAGAACATGCTGATCCGCTTCATAAAGTAACAATAATTCCAACTGGCATGGCACTAGGTGCCACCCAACAACTGCCAATGGAAGAGCGCCATATTCACACAAAAGAAGTTATTGAAGACAAGATTGCCGTGGCCATGGGTGGTCGAGCAGCTGAATTAATAATCTATGGCAATCTCTCAACGGGAGCAGCAAACGACTTACAATCCTCAACTGAGCTTGCCCGCAAAATGATAAGGGAATGGGGTTTTTCTGAGCGATTGGGTCCTATGGCATGGGGATCATCAGGCATGGTGTTTTTAGGTGAAGATTTAGTACACACACGTGAGTTCTCAGAAGCAACAAGTCATGAAATTGATGAAGAAGTTTCTGAGATTTTAAGGAAGCAAGAGGCCAGAGCAATTGAAACCTTGACGACCCATAAACGTGGCTTAGAGCTTGTGGCCCAAGCCTTGTTAGAAAAAGAAACGATCACAGGAAAAGAAGTGGCTGAGCTAGTTGATTCAGCTTATGGCAAACCAGTTCATGAAGGAAAGGCAGCCCTAGTTCCCCACTTTACTCCCATAGAAAAAACCGCGGTTAATTTATTAAAAGATTCGCACTAACATCTTTGTGACTCAAAAATTACAGTCCCTTTAGAACCAAAGGGGTTATCATACTCACCTTGAACTAAAATCGGCGAACTTGAATGATAAACAATACCGTATGATCCATTAATAACAGGCATTTTGAGCACGGTAGTGCCGTATTTAGGCAAATAAAGGGTTTTGCTAAAGTTATAAGCATTTGACATATTTGCCAACTCTTTAAAAGCAGTTTCAGGTAAGAGCTTTAAACGTAGCCTAACGATTTGCTTAGTTGAATTAGATAAAACCAACCAATAATTACCCCCATACTTAAGGGCTCCTGGCACGCAACCACTTTTTGCTAACAATGCGCTTGAATAAAAATAAGTTAGAGGCGTCCCTTGATCGTTTTGAAAGATCTGGGTACTTGCAAAACCTAAACCAGCTTCACACTTTAAATAAAATGACCCTGTAGTTAAAAGGTTTGAAAGAAGACCAAAGCTTGCAAATGATTGTGCACTTACTGAAAACGAGCCAACTTTGAACTGATTTGCGTTGCTAAATCCAACTAGTTTTACTATTTGATTATTTTGAGTGTAATTTAGCCAATATAAAATGCTTTGGGCATAAGAACCACCTTTTAAATTTCCAAACATGCATCCTTTGGTTTGACTTACTGGAGGTATCTCATCTGCTGGTGCCGGCAACGTGTTTGCTTGGGCAACAAAAAGACCACTTTTTGCACTAATTAAAACTGCTGCTCCTTTCACATCAGGATCAGCTTGGCGCAAATCAATTGATAAAACCTGATGTGGCAAAATAACTTGTCCATCAATAGATGAAAGATCCGTTGGCACCCCCGTTTGAAACATCTCAGCAGACAATATTGTTGGTATTTCAGTTGGGTTATAAAACAAAAGGCTAACATCATGTTGCTCAGTAGTTGAAACATTTAAAAATGCTGCTTGCCTTAAACCATTTTGTTGACAATTAGAACCACTTATTAATCCGTCAGCGTAGCTCACTAATGAAAACGCAGAAACACTATTAGAAGTAGTTTTAATCATAACAACCTGAGGCAAATAATTAACTTCATAACTACTTACATTAACCACCTGATAACTGTAAGCAGGAAGCTTAATTTTTATTGTCTTAAAGTAGGTTTGACCGATTAAAGATAGTTGCCCTGAGGTTTGCTGTGACTTATTTAATATAAGCAAATATTCTTGGGTAAGTTCCTGAGGAGATGCAGAGAATAAGCAAAAATAAAGATTACCAGCAGGTATTGGTGAAATATTAAGAACTTGGCTTTGCTTGACCAGCTGACCCATCAGGCCAAAAAAAACAACCAGAACTACACCCAGAACTAAAACAGTTACCTTATTCATAGCTATGCCTTAATTAGTTTGTAAAGAACTATCAACCAAATAATTATTTGAAGTAGCACAATAATGGATAACGGATCTTGTTGCGGTAAAGGTATTTTTGCTGGTGCTTCTTGAATTATATAAGCATTTTGACTGAGCTTAATTAATTTTAAATCGAATTGATCGCTTAACGCATTTTGAAATAATACTGCATTAGAATTGTTTCCATTTAGTATTATTAATTCTTTAATACCGCTTGAAGCAAATAAAGAACCAGCAAACCTGGTTTCATTGTTAATGGTTAGCTCAAGTGCCTTGTTCAGATTGCTCTGAATTTTTTTATTAAAGCTATAAAGCTCCACAGTGCCAAGTGATGCATTTTCAGGCCCAATGCAATACACTATAACCTGATCATAATCAGGGCATCCTTCAATGTTACCGTTAGATATACTTAGCTTAGCAATTAAGGCTTTTCCTTCAAAAAGATTCCCAGTAGAACTTTGTGTAACATTTAAAGAACCATTAATAAATGAGCTATAAAATCCTGAGAGGTTAATTATTAAAACTAAGCTAATTAAAATAAACCCAGCTAACCTAGCAGCCTTACTTAACTCATATAGGCGCTGAGCACAAAAAACAATAGCCGGTAGGAGGCTTTGGGCACCAATGACCATGATTACACCTGGAGCCACTAAGTGTTGGGTAAAACTAAGTTGTCCAATTAAATAAGATAACCCCAAAAAACCCATCAAGCCTACCCATTGGGCTTGCATTAATTTAGAATAGAACCCAGCTGTTGCAAAAATTGATACAGCGATTACTAACAAAAAACAAATATCTAACCAACTGACATAATTATTACCTATTGAAAGTTGCAGATAAGATGTCAATCCTAAATTTTGAGACGTTCCAAGGTACTCAATTAAATCACCAGGAAGTTTAATTAAGAGCTCTAGATAGTAGGTAATATTAATCAATAAAGACAAACCAAAAAGGATTAAAATTTTTTTTGTCTTTGCACCTAGCTCAGATGCAGTTAGATAACATAAAAACACTAACACGATAAAAACATATAGCATTTCAATTAATGCAAACCTTGGAGATATTATTAGCGTTGTAAGTTGCAATATTAAAAATTGCTTTACTGGTTTAGATTTTAAAAACTCACTTTCTTTTTCTAAAAGTATCTTTGCCAAATTAATTAGCACTAACTCATAATAAGGAGCCAGAGCAATACCAGATAAAATCGCAAGATCACCAACGCGCCAACTTTGAAACACAACAGGAACTGAAAGATACATTAAAAAACTTAAAATCAAGCAAATTGCACCTTTAAAAGTTGTTAAATCAGATAAGCTTTCTATAAGCTTCACAATTCCAACTGCTCCTGCAATAGGCAAGCTCAACAAAAACAACTCCCTAGCCAGCCCCGGGTGATTAAATGCAATCAAATCATAAAACATCACATAAAGTTGCCTGTAATCCACAAGAGATACCGTCTTAAAGCTAGCTGAGGCAAGTAAAATGTTTACTGAATTACCTAGTGAAGCAAAATCATGTAGTGCTCCTACTTGTGCAATACCTGCCGAAAAACTGTTTCTCGTTGATATTACAAACCAAATTAAAATTGCCAAGTAAAAAACATAAGTAACTGGATGCCTCACTTTTGAGACAAATTGGTAATCTTTAAACTTTTGATCTATGTAAGGATTTTTTCCAGTATGAATCACAAAGTTTTCTAAATAATTAATAAAGCGCCTGCCTGATGGTAAAAGGGACCTTTTAAATTTATGGAAAGATAAAAGTTGTATATTTTTTAAGGATTGCCGCTTTAATTTTGCTGAACTGTAATTACTGAAATTCCATTTAATGGCATTAGTTATTGCTCTGGCTCGTTGTTTTTTGCCGCGCAGAAAGGATAATCCAATTTCAAAACTTGAAAACAATAGTGTTAAACACAAATAAAATATAAGATTTAAACCACGATAAGTCGAAAGAAGTGTTCGTAACTCACTTTTTCTATACAGTTCAAATCCGTGAACATCTGAGTCTCTTTCACCTGATAAAGATGCAAACAAATGTCTAACCCGGGCTTTTGGTTCTAAAACAAGCTTGGCGCCAGCTAATTTAGCCCTCCAAGAAAAATCAAGATCCTCTCCTATAAGCTCTATTGCTTCATCAAAACCTGCTAGGGATTTAACTAGATCGGCTCTTAAAAGCAACATTCCACCCTGAAATACGTTTATTTCAGTTTCAACATCATGTTGCCCTTGATCAATTTCCTCAGGCTCAATACGGCTTGAAACCACTCCAAGCCGGTCACAATTTAAACCAAGAGACTCTAAAACCTCAGGATGATACCAGTTTAAATACTTTGGCATTACAACACCGGCATTAGATTTATACATTTGCGCAATCATGTAACTAAGAGCTTCGGGCTCAGGAGCAACATCATCATGACATATCAGATAATGAGTAGCCCCTTCGACAGAAAAAAGAGCCGAATTCAAGGCTTGGGAATAATTTACTGTTGAAACTACCCGTTTAATATAAGCATCAGGCCAAACCTCAGCTATTTCTTTAACAAAATCGTCAGATTCCGAGCTGTCAACCACTAATATCAACAACTCTTGATAATCTAAAGCTGCTAGTGCCTCAAGTGACTCCTTAAACCACCACCCTGGGTTGTGAACTGTGAGTACTAAAACAATCTTGGGCTCACTGGTTTGGCTTTGTGCGCTCACCTTGTCTCAAGTTAGTAGATAACAATGTTTTTTCCTAATTTAAATAACAAAAGTGCTGGTCAGCGCATTTTTTAAAATACTGCTTGCAATTGTTAGCACAATTAGTAATATTTAATGTAGGAGGTAAAAAATGGTCATTAAAGCAGAAAATGTAAAAAACATAGCAAAGGATGCATTTTATATAGCACTTGGGTTTGCAGTAATTAATTTTCAAAAAACTCAGGTACGCAGACAAGAAGCCCAAAAGGAAATTAAAAAGTTAATAAATCAGCTGAATCCTTCAGTTAAAACGGCAACAGAGCAAGTACTAAAGGGTCTGGCTAGCATCAATTCAACCTTGTCAAACTCAGAGCAGCAGTTAATTAATGAGCTCAACAAAGTCTCGTTGTTACCAGAACCAGTTAAGAAAACAATTACAAATGGCCAACAACGAATTCAGTCAATGCGTTCAAACGCTCTACAAATTATCAGTAAATTACCATCAGCTAGCTAGATTTATTTAAGTAAAACTTTGTCACAACACAGCGCAGTCCCACTTAAAGGTGGGTCTGTACTGTGTTTTAGTTAATGTTTTAATTAAAAGTGGCTAAATTTTGATTAAGCTAAGGCCAATAACAACACTAAGCTTCCTGATTTAGAGTACGACTAGGTATCCACTTCACTATGGACATCTATTGATATAATGCTGTCATGGATAGGGTTTATCCACTGAGGGGGTTCGCTTACATGATTAGACGTCGTGTTAACACCCTTTAGCTCTGGGATCACAAAAGCAGGCTGCCAACCAAGTGCACCACCACCAACCAGCGTTACTACACCTACAACGATTATCTGCGTGTGCTTGGACGAGAACCACGAGAACGCCATATCTATGCCTATCTCCGAGTATCCTCGCCAGCACAAAAGTCCGACCTTACAAACCAGCACATTGCAGTTGAGCAGTTCTGTATCGCTACAGGCAAGGATGTTGCCGAATATCTAAAAGACATAGGAAGTGGTCTTAACTACAAGTGAAAGAACTTTCTTCGCCTGATAGAGAAAATCAAGCAAGGAGAAATGTCTGAGATCGTCATCGCCTAAAAGGATTACTTGGTGAGGTTCGGATTTGAGTTCTTTAAGAAGTTCTGTGAAGATCATGGGTGCA
>Ga0080006_1256989_pt1 | contig 69953 bp, 53 predicted proteins | sample RS3BMetagenome_FD_69209 | JGI IMG/M metagenome (GOLD analysis project Ga0080006, IMG submission 69209) | Ferric oxide microbial mat and aquatic microbial communities from Rainbow Spring, Yellowstone National Park, USA - RS3B (SPADES... ... | reverse complement strand
CCGATAATTGTGGCGGTCACCCCGTCAAGCCCGGAGGGCGGATCATTCTCGACCTCTACCCCCGCGTTGGATCGGTCGCGAAGCCGCTTCAGCTCGTCGATGACCAGATTGAGCCCCTGGCCTCGAATGAACTGCATGGCGTAGAACACAGAGTCGCCTTCCTCGCTGACCTCGAAGACCGGGACGATATTGGTGTGGTGCAGCTGCGCTGCCGATCGGGCCTCGCGGCGGAACCGCTCCAGCGAGCGGCGGTCCCGCTTTATCGTCGCGGGGAGGACCTTCAGCGCCACCGTCCGCCCGAGCGAGACCTGCTCGGCCTCGTAGACGATCCCCATGCCGCCCCGACCGATCTCGCCGACGATCCGGAAGTCGGCCAGCCGGTCTGACCGCCGCCTCGAGGTGTTTGCGGGCTCGGGTGGTTCGAAGGCCTGCTCGACCTTCTCGACCTCGACCAAGGCCGGGAACAACTCTCGGATCGCCGACTCCATCGCCGGGCAGCGGTCGACATACTCCTGGATGGACGGCCGTTCGCCTCGCCGGAATCGTCCGGCGAATTCCTCGGCGAGCTCGTCGAAGCGGGCGAAGTCGTTGGTCTGCTCGGGTGTGCTCATCGCTCAGGGCCCTTCGAAGTCGTGCTGCGACGTCGACAGGATCTCGCGGAGTCGGGTCAGGGCTCGGAAATAACGCTTCGCGCCGGTCGTCGGGTCGATCCCCAGGACGGCCGCCGCCTCTGACCGGGAGAGCTGCTCGAAGTGCCGCAAGGCGAGGATCTCGCGATCGATCGGCTCCAGACCGTTCAGTGCTTCCTGAACCATCGCCAGCCGCTCGGCCCGCTGCGCCGCCTGGGAGGGAGAGGTGTCCCGGCCGAGGAGCATCAGGGCCAAGCCGACGGAGCTGGCTCCGGGGATGGCGTGATGATACAGAGAAATCTCCAGGCTTGCATCCCTCATCCGGGTGCCGAGATGCTGACGATGGGCGATGGCCAGACGCCGGCTGACGTGCAGCCGCATCCAGAGGAACGGCCGGAGCTCGGGACCGGCCAGGTAAGCGGGCAAATCGTGACTCAGATCGAGAAAGGCTTCTTGCAGAATATCGGCGGCATCAAGCCGAGACCGGACCCGGGCGTCGATCCGAAGTTCAACCATACGCCGGAGTCGCTCGCGATATCGGTTGAAGAGCTCAGCGAGCGCCTCGGAATCGCCCACATGGAGAAACGCCAGGTCTTGATCTTGCCCACTCGATGCGAGTTCGCTCATGGAAGCCTCCATTCTCCTGATCTGCGCATCCGGACGAGACCGTGACCGATCTCAAAACGATTTTCAGGGAAATCCAAAAGGTGGTGGTGATTAGAGATTTCTGACCGTCACGGATTTTGGGGCGGGGGCGATCGATATCCGGCCAGCGAGGCGGAGATCAGCAGGTTCTGCAAGGGGTCCGACAATCATCGGAACAGAAAGTCGGGTTAAGCCGCGTTCGGCCCGGCCTGTCTACCTGTATCATCTGGTTCGTGCAGTGGTCGTAACTCGCCTCGGGCAACGGATTCCGACAACGCGAATGAGTATCTTCCCAAGAAGTTGATGTTTTCGTACCCCAAGGGCGATAGCCGGGCGATGTCTTCGGCTTTCGTCTCGACGCCCCGGCGACGCAGATGGGCGAGCGCCTCGTCCATGTACAGGGTGTTCCAGAGTACCACCACGTTGACGACCAGTCCCAACGCTCCGAGTTGGTCCTCCTGGCCCTCGCGATAGCGTTGGCGGACTTCGCCGCGTTGACCGTGGAAGACCGCCCGGGCCACACCGTGGCGGCTCTCTCCGCGATTCAACTGCGTGAGGATGCGTCGGCGGTAAGTCTCGTCGTCGATGTAGGACAGCAGGTAAAGCGTCTTGGCCACACGCCCCAACTCGCCAATCGCCCGCGTCAGAGTGGAGGGACGGCTGCTCCGTAACAGCGAGCCGATCAACTCCGAGGCGCTGATGGTCCCCCGAGCCAACGATCCCGCCACTCGCAGCATGTCGTCCCAGTTCCGGGCGATCAGCTCGGTGTTTAACCGATGTCGCGCCAGGCCGTTGATTGCCCCGTGATTGGCATCGGGGTCCATACGCCAAAATCGGGCCTCGCCGACGTCGGCCAGCCTGGGGCTAAACTGGTAGCCCAAAAGCCAAAACAGGCCGAAGACCACATCGCTGGCCCCCGCCGTATCGCTCATGATCTCCAGGGGACGCAGGCTCGTCTGTTGTTCCAATAAGCCTTCCAGAATGAACAGCGAGTCGCGGAGCGTGCCGGGGATCACGATGCCGTGGAACCCGGTGAACTGGTCGGAGGTGAAGTTGTAGTAGGTGATCCCACGGCCGGCCCCGAAATACTTGCTGTTGGGTCCGGCATTAACGGTACGGACCGGCACCACGAAACGCAGACCGTCGGCCGAGGCGACCTCTCCCCCGCCCCAGGCTCCCACCAGCGGGACTTTGGTCTGGGCGTCGACCAAAAGGGCGTTGGCGCGGATCAAGGTCTCGGCCCGGACATAGTTCTGCTGGACCCAGGCCAGTCGTCCCCGGGTCAGGGCTGGGACGTCGGGGCGGGTCAGCGGCTCCAACCCGATGTTGCAGGCCTCGGCCAGAAGCACCGCGCAAACACTGACCGTCAGATCGGTCACGCGTGCCTCCGCCTCGCTGACGTGGGTGAAGGCTTCGGCGAAGTTGGTCTTGGCTTGGATTTCCAGGAGCACGTCTGGCAGGTCCACGCGTGGGAGTAAATCGGCCACCGCTTGGCGGAGCGTTCGCAGGCTGGCAGGTTCATCCAGTTTGTCCAGCGGAGTCAGTGTCAACGAGTCGCGTCCCGCGACAACCTCGATATGAACGGCCTCATTGGCCGGGAGATTATCGGAGGTCCGTCGATAGGCCTCGTCGAGTTGGCGGCGGAGTGATTCCAGTTCGACGGCGGCGGTCGGCTGGCGACCCAAACTCAGACAGACCTGTGACCGGGCCGCTTCCCACTCTGCTCCTTGCAAGAGTTTCGCCCGAGGGTCGCCCCAGCGTTCGCTCCGGTCGACGAACACGTCGCGACGGCGGAGGCCGTCCTGGAGCCGCTGGAGCACGCAGAGGCTGTAGGCGCGGCGGTCGATCGTCTTGTCCTGACCGATGACGAATCTTCGCCAGGCACGCGACACCACGTCCAAGGGGGCTTGGGAGAGATCGGGCTCGCGTTGGTCTTCCCAAGCGGCCAGGACGCTCAACGCGTTCGTCAGCGGCCTGCCGGCTTGCGTGCCCTGAAACTTGACGGTCCGGAGCAGGTGGGGCCAGAAGCGACGGACGCGACGGTAGCGATCGAGCAACTCGCCCTGGTCGTCATCTTCCGGGGGCCGCGCCAGGCTCTCGACCAGGGCCACCGCCTCCGCGAGTTGGGGCCTGGAAACGCGTGCGAAGGCGACTGATCGCACTTGGGTTGAGCTACAGGTGTCGTCGAGCAGGACGGTGCAGACGTCGCGGAGTTGTAAAGCGGCCGTATCCAGATCACCCAGCGTGCGGAGACGTTCCTTTTCTCCGGCGAGCTTGGCCTGGGCCAATAGGTCCGTGATGATCAGGTCCAGTAGGTCCAAGGCATCGTCCAACGCCGTTGCCTCGAAGGCTCGGGCGAAGGCCAGCAGGGTGGCGACCCGCCGATCCGAGGGCATTCGCGCGATCACCGCCGCCCAGGACGTGGCGGCATGGCGGGCCAGGGCTTTGAGCCGCCCCACCGGTACCCGCGACAGGTCGAGTTCCGAGACACCCAGGGCGCGGATCTCTTCGAGCCGCTTCAGAGCGGCGACCAGACTCGGAACGCTCACCCTGGTCGGCGTACGGCGAAGTCGGTCGAGATGACTTTGGCGGGCGTCTTCGGGCACGACCAGCAAAGCCTCCAATCGTTCACGCTGCCCGGCGTTGGGAGCTTTGGCGAGGACACGCCAGAGGCGAGCCGCTGCCCGATCACGCGCCTGGGCGACTTCGCGTGCCAGGATGGTGACGCCCGGCAGCAAGACTTTGCGTTCAACCAGCCAGGCGGTTGCCAGGTCGAACAGCAGGCTGGGCCGCTCGGCGCTGACCCAGGCGCGGGCATAGAGCCAGCGGATCAGCCGGGAATGGCCGGGCTGGTCGGAGAAATCTCGATAGCCATAGGCTGTCTTGATCTCATTGGCGTGATCCCAGTGGGTCTCGCCGGCACCGTAACGTCTCAGGCAGATCAGGTCGGTGATCGCCAACTGCCTGGCGACGTGGGCGGAGACGTTGCCGGGAACCTCGGTGGGACAGTCAAGGAACGTGCCCAGGAACCGGACCGTTCCCAGTTGCAGAGCGAAACCAAGCCGGTTGTGGTCGCCACGCCGCGTCTTCAACATCGCGTGATCGGCGTCGTCGAGATGGAAATAGCGACTCAGTTGGACGGGAGAAGGTTCGCCGGTGTAGCGACCGTAGCGCCGCTGTTGCTCGGCGGTGAGAAAATCGACGGGCATTCAGTTCCTTCCTGGATCGTCTGGTTGTGGAAGGAATGCTCGATTACTTCTAATAACGATACATCCCTGTATTCACAAGGATGAGGTCACTTTGGCTTTGAGGATGCTATAGATCGTCGGCCTGCTCAGGCCGGTCGAGCGTGCGATCGCTGACACCCCTCGTCCCTCGGCTTTGAGCCGTTTGACCAATTGCTCTTGCTCGGGTGTGACCTTGAGCCTGGTCCTGATGCCCGGACGTCGTCCGAGGTGCTTACCCTTTTCTCGCGCTGCTGCCTGGCCGGCAATCACCCGTTCGGCGCGGATCTCTGTCTCATAGGCGGCCACGGATGCCAAGACATTGGCCATGAGTCGTCCAGCCGGCGTCGACAGATCGAACCCGTCCCGGAGGCTGACCAGGTTGACCTTGCGGTTGACCAGGTCGTCAAACAAGGCAGTCAACCCCTTGGCAGTCCGGCCGAGTCGATCGAGCCTCCAAACCACCACCGCCGATACTCGACCTGCCCCAAGGCTGGACAGGAGCTTGACCATGCCGGGACGATCCATGCTCTTGCCGGTGAACTTGTCGCGATACCAGATAACCGGGAGATTCTGCCGCTCGGCCCAGGATTTCAGCTCCGGCTCCTGGGACGCTGTGTCCTGACTCTTGCCCGAGACGCGGACGTAGATGGCGACGTGCTTCTGGGCAATCCGTTGGTCTGTTGGCTTCGGGTCAGGAGTCGTTTTAGGCATCGCTCGCCCCGATGGATCGGAGAAGGCGTCGAGCCTATCTCGGGACGGCCGGATTGACAAGAGAAAGTTATAGGATTCTCGTGACAGCCATCCCGGGCCGTAAGACCGCTGTTTTCAAGGACCGGCATCTCGATTTTGGCCGAGAACTTTCTCTTTACACTTTCCCCCGACCAGCCCAAGCCGGCCTTAACCCGACTTTCTGGTCCAATGATTGTGAGACCCCAATTACCCTCGCCCGCAGTCGCCCCCGTGCCCGAAGAGAGGCCGTCAGCTTCACCTCGAAAGGCGGCGGCCCAGGCCAAGCGACATCGCCGGGTCGAGCGGTTCCGGCAAGTCCAGGAACTCCATCGCCAGGGGACACCGATCCGGCAGATCGCCCGAGATCTTGCCATGACGCGGAAGTCGGTGCGTCGCTTCCTCGGCCAGGAGAAATGCCCCGAATTAGCGCCGAGGCGGCGGAGACGCTCGGTGATGGACGCACATCGCGAGTGGGTCGACATTCAGATCGCCGAGGGGAGGATCAACGCCGCCGAGCTGCATCGCGAACTCACAGCCAGGGGAGTTCAGCTGTCCTACGCCACGTTCCGCCGCTCGGTGACCAATCGCCTGGGACGGGCCGGCAAGACGCGTCCGCGAGTGAACGCGGCCAAGACCAGGCCGAACCGGCGTCCCTCGCCGAGGCAGCTCTCCTTCGACTGGGTCCGGCGTCCCGAGAAGCGGACGGTCGAGGCCCAGGCTCGCCTGGACAAGGTCCGTGCGGCCAGCCCCGATCTGACGGCTGCCCTGGACCTGGCGGACGATTTCAAGAGCTTGATCCGCAAGCAGTCGAGGGGCACGTTGCAGGATTGGTTGACGCGGGCCGAGGCCAGCACGTGTCCGGAGATTCGTCACTTCGCCGAGGGCATCCGCCGCGACGAGTCAACGGTGAACGCGGCGATCACGCTGCCCTGGAGCAATGGCCCGGTGGAAGGTCATGTGAATCGGCTCAAACTGATAAAACGCCACATGTATGGCCGGGCTGGATTCGCTCTGTTGAAGGCGCGAGTGTTGAACGCGGCCTGATCATGGGGGTCGCCGCTAGACATAGTTAAAATAGGGGCTTTCTCATCAAAAGTGCGGAAGAACCTCTCGTAGAAAATCATTTCCAAGGACCTTGACGGTCCCCTTGCCCCAGCCGTCTGCGGCGATTTTTTGGCTGATATACTGACCAATGTTCCAATAGAGATCGATTAGTGTCGTGTTGACGGCGGTGATGGCCTTGGTTCGCGCGGCGGCGATCATTTCAAGGACAACGTCGAAGTCGGCCTGCAATGGGTCGATTGGGTTTTGAGTAGCTGCCTTGGTCCGGCCTTTCGGGGCCTTGGCCGGCGTCTTCTCGGGTGGGTTGCGTTTCTTGGCCATGCTCAGGGTATAGCATGGGGTGAGCCTTAAAGCTATCAAGGACGTCAAGGTCGTGCGATTCGTCGAGTCGGTATCGGCATCAAGGGGCGACCTGGAACCAGGAAATCACCCCGCAAAGCCCGCTCAATTATTAAATTTTATCATAACATGACATAATATAGATTATCGGACGTGCCCCGAGAGACCTGAGAAGGGGCCTTTTCGCCAGATTGGGTCCCGACGAACCGGATCGACGACCGACCGAATGAGTGCATGTGGAGAGCCCAAATAGCTCTGAAATTAACACCATCGGTTCCGACGCTCGGCGATTGCATGCCGGATCGATCGTGGCTCTACTGGTTTCAAGGCCAGAGATCGTGGTATCGGATATCAATAAGCCTTTCGGGGAGGCTTCTGCCCATGCCCGTAACTCCAGTCCTCAAGCACAACCTCGACGTCCAGACGTCCCGGGAGCGTGGAGCGGCTCCGTGAACCGAACCTGGTTAATCCGTAGATCGCCGTCCCGACCGACCCTGGTGGTCCTGGGGGCGGTCGTGGCCTTCACCGTCGTCGCTGCGGCGGTTTACGCGCTGGAGTCACTGGCCCTCTGGTCGGCCCGCAACGGAGTGACGATCGACATGCGGCCCGAACCCCCCGGGTCGTGGCTCCGAGCCGAGGCGGACGGCGTCCGAACGCCGCCGGCCGTCGCAGCCGAGGTGGCCGGGCTCGATGACTCGGAGGAGGTAGTCGGCGTCGTGGTCAACGGGGTTGCCCGCGCCTACCGCCTCGGTGATCTCCGCGACCCGCGGCGTCACGTCGTCAACGACCTGGTCGGTGACGCTCCGGTGTCGGTCGCCTACTGCGACCGGACCGACTGCATCCGGACCTACACCGGGCCCGGCGCGGAACCGCTCCGCGTCAGGATCGCCGGGCTGAGGGCCGGCGGCTTGGTGGTCCAACTCGACGGAGTCTACTACGACCATCGGAGCGGTCAGGTGGTCGAGGGTACGCCTGGCGCGGCGTCGCTGCCGCACGACCAGCTCCCGTGGTCCCGCACGACCTGGGGCCGCTGGCGGCGGGAACACCCGGCGACCGACGTCTCTGTCGGGTCTACCTCATCAATTCGTCTTGAAACGCTTGAACCACGCCGGTCGGCGCGTTAACCTCAGCCCGCACTGATCCCTTCTCTCTCCTATTGCCGACTGCTTCTCCGGAATTCGGTTCCGTACAGGTTCCATATCCTGCGTTTTTTCAAGGTCATGTGAGGTGATTATGCGTGTCTCGCGATGCTGGTGGGCACCGGCGGCGGCGCTTTCGATTGCCGTGTGGGGTTGTAGCGACAGGCCTTCGGTCCCCTCGTCGACTGCCGAGGCCAAGGTGACCGGCACGGTCAAGGTTGACGGAAAGCCCATGACCTCCGGGACGGTCACGCTCGACCCCTCCAATTACGCGAGGGAGAACGCCAACCCGCGCACCGGTCAGATCAAGTCCGACGGCACCTACGAGGTCACCACGCTGGTCGGCAAGAATGGAGTGCGGGTCGCCGGACCCGAGATCAGCAAGCAACCAGGGCTGGCTTACGCCAACGAGACGATCGACGTGCCTTCTAGCGGCATGACTCACGACATCGTCCTGCCGCCACCTCACACTCCGAAGTGAGCGGGCTCGATAACACGTCCGCCACGGAAATGACGCGGCCCTCTCCGATCTCGGAGAGGGCCGCGTCGTTCTGACCAGCCGTCCGGCGACGCTGCGTCAATAGGAATCGGAACTGATCACCTCATTGCCAGCGCGGGACCCGAGCGCCCACCAGACGTTGGTGGACACCGTGTCCTTGATGAACCGGACCGAGCCGTCGGCGAACAGGATGTTGACGCCGCCCGCATGGTGGCTGCTCACTGTGGAGGCGCCGCCGTCGTTCACCCAGTCGTTGGCGGCATCGTCGCAGCTCCAGGTGTTGGGGGTCATGATGTGGTTGTAGTTGCCCGTCTCGTAGTGACCGTCCCACCAATACTCGCCTGCGGAGATCGCCCCGGAGGTGTTGAACTTACCTGTCGGAAGGTAAGGGTTCATCAACCGACAGGCCGCATAGTACACGTTCGGGATGGCGTCGTTGTAGGCGCCGTTGGTCGTGCCGGTGCCGTCGATGTTCACGCTCATTTCCGCCGAGGTCGGTTTCACCTGGTCGTAGCCGTTGAAGCCGGAGCGGATCCCCTTGACTCGCTCGGAGAAGGCGGCCGTCTGGCTCAAGCCGTCAAGGATGTCTTGGAAACCGACCGGCGGGACGTTGGGCGTTCCGTTTTCGTGCTTGACCGAGGCGAATAGCCCGTTGCTGGCGCCATGTCGCTTGTTGTCGAAGATCCCCTCAGGTGCGTTCCCGGAATTGCCGTAGTAGTTGCTGTGCCCGAAGACGTTCGTCAGCCGGTCGAGATCGGACGGGCAGAGCAGCCCGTTGATCTTGGTCCGGAAGGACGTGGTGTTGACCCGCTGCCCCGGGTCGGCCGCGTCGCCGATGTTGGCGAAGTTGATCGTGTTGTAGAGCTGGCCCTGCTCCATGTAAGGAAGCAGCATCGTCATCGCGTTCCAATCGTTCCAGCCGGTGCCGAAGTGGCCGGGCGGCAGCGAGTTGATCGACTGGTGATAGTTGTGGAGCGCCAGACCGATCTGTTTGAGGTTGTTGATGCACTGGGACCTCCGGGCGGCCTCGCGGGCCGCCTGAACCGCGGGCAGCAGCAAGGCAATCAGAACCGCGATGATCGCGATGACGACCAACAGCTCGATCAGGGTGAAACCCGAGTCTCGGCGCGAACGGAACATGGATAGTCCTCCCAGAATATGGGGACGAAGGCGCGACGGGGCGACTCGATACGAGCGGGGGAACCCCGGGGGTGCAGACAACTCGGCCCAGGGCCGACGGACGGATTCAAAATCATGTCTAGAGGGACGGGCACCAGCGAAGGCTCGGCCTGCCTGATCTGGGGTTTGCGACGTTGACCGGGACGCTGACTCTCCGGTTCGCATTCAAAGGATGATGACAGTCACGAGAAACGTCGACCGGCCAGACCCCTGGCCGCTGATATCTGCACCTTGGGATCGTCCGCGTCTCAAATCGATCGACATGGGATATTGAATAGAGAGCCTAATTACTCCAGTGTCAATAGGCAAACGACCCAGCTTTTGGGATTTTTTATTATGTAACAGATTGTGACTTAGAAAATTATGTGAATACGCGGTTGTTTGCTGGCATGCATCCGATGAACCTTGCATGCGAAGCACGGTCGCCGAGACCATCACGGGTCGGATGTGGGCATTTTCGCCTCCGTGATGGGCTGGGTTCGGATCCAATGGTCGGTGAACTTCATGCCGCGGGTCGTGTCGCGGCGGGGCATGTGGCAGCCGATGCAGCCGACCTTGGGGTTGACCGAGCAGGCTTTTTTCTTCGGTCCCTCGTGGCAGGAGAGGCAGACGGCCTCGTAGACCGAGGCGTCGGTGGAGGGTCGGGCATGGGGGTCGTGGCAACTCGAGCACGACAGCCCGCCGCCGGTGCGAGTGTAGCAGGCCGACTGCATCAAGCCGACGGGCTGATGGCGGATCAAGGTCGTGTTCTCGGGGACGATCGAGGCGGGGCCGGCGGCGATCATGCTGGGAAGGCGGTGGCACTGGCCGCAGAAGGTCAGTTCGGCGGACGGAGAGGTGCGGCCGGGCCCCAGGGGCATACGCAGGGCCTCCTCCGGCCCCCCGGCACGCGCCGCGGCGACGTGGTCGCGGGCCGGCCCGTGACACCGCTCGCAGGTCACGTTCGAGATCATCGCCGACGTGTCGAGCACGTCAGGGCCGCGGTCGGAGGTGACGGTCGTGTGACATTGGAAGCACTTGAGCGTGTTGACCCGGCCGTGGTGGCGGCCGGCGGGTGAGTTCCCCGCGGCCTTGCCCGCCAGCGACTGGCCGGGGGTCACGCCGGGCAGGGACTGGTGGGCGAAGAGGGTGAGTCGGTGTTCGAGGAGCGCCGGGTCCAGCGGGTCGCGCGAGGTCAGCGTGACGAACGTGGTCGCGTGACGGCCGGAGCCGAAGGCATATTCAAGCACAAATCGCTCGACGTCGCCGGCCTCTCGGCGCTCGGTGGTCAGCGTTTCGCCCTGGCGGCGGTAAGTCCAGGTGACGTCGGGCCGTTCGGGGTCGGTCACGGTGACGCCGTCGAGCCTTTCAACGAGTGGCGACCCCGCGACGCGGAGGAGCGTCCGCGCGTGGCCCGAGCGGGCGTACGCAGCCGCCTGGGCGGGGTGGCACTCGCGGCAGTCGGCGGTGCCAACGAACTGAGCGGGGCCTCGCCCACTGGGACTCGTCGCGGAGTTCGTCCACCAGAGCGCGACGGCGACGACTGCTGCGAACGACGCCGCGAGCAAGACCGCTTCCCACATGGGGGACCGCGGTGGACGTGGCGACGGATCGGGCTCCGGATCCGGGGCGTTAGAGACAGGCAACGGCGGTGTCTCCTCGCAGAGCGGTCGGGCGTGAGCGTGATCTGATTGTAGCTGACGCGGGGTCCCCTGTCGCGAGCCCAGTGGTCGATTCAAACCCTGTGTTCTCGCGATGAATGTCCCCGACGGAGGCATCGTTGGCGGGGGTCGGGACGGTGGGGGCGAACTGACGGCCCCGGCCTCGGATCGAGCCCTGATCGACGCCCAGGCTGAGGGCGGCTTCCCTGGTGGAATATCCCTGCTCGGTCACGAGCTTGGCGGCGGTTTTGAACTTGTCGTTGGACGTCTTGCGTGCTTTGGGCGATCTTCTCGGGTTGGTGTTGTTATACCGATCCTTCCGATCGCCCAAAACTGTGGGGATGTCCGTTTATCCGGCTCGGCCGATCCATTATGCTCGGGATCGGCGAGATGGGCCCCGATGTGACCAAGGGATGCTCGGTCGCCTGACCAGAAAAGAGGGTTCGTCTCCGCTCTCTTGAGATGACGATGCCCCGTGGTCTTCGAGAAGCGACGTCCGTTAATTGGCGTGAAGGCGGTTGAAACAAGGATCTCGAAAACCTCGATTGCCAACATGGAAATGACCAGGAATTGGCCAACGTGAGTCGATCCCGAGGAACTCGTCACTCGCGCATCCACGAGCGGGGATCCTTCCACAAACATCCAGAGAGTCACGCCATGAAAAATAGGGGACAGAGTATGAAGTTCATGATCACCGCGGTGGTGCTTGGCCTGATGTTCGGAACAGACGGCCGGGCGGCGGACAAACCACTGAAGGTGTTCATCCTCGCCGGGCAGTCGAACATGGAGGGGCAAGGGTTCATCAAGGCCGATCCGAACCGAAATGCGGGGAAAGGCAGTCTCGAACACCTGACCAGAGACCCGGCCACGGCCGACAGGTTCAGGCACCTCCTCGCCAAGAACGGTGAATGGGCCATTCGCGACGACGTCTGGATTCACTATCTGGATCGCATGGGAAAACTCACCGTCGGCTACGGAGCGAAAGACGACCGCATCGGGCCGGAACTTGGGTTCGGTCACGTCGTTGGTGAAGCCTCCGAAGAACCGATCCTGCTCATCAAACTGGCCTGGGGAGGAAAGAGTCTCGCCAGGGACTTCCGTCCGCCGAGTTCGGGTGGTGAACTCGGGCCGTACTATACGGAAATCGTGAAGCGAACGAAGAACTTGCTGGGCGACCTCGGGAAAGAATTTCCGGAGTTTGCCGGCCGAGAGCCCGAACTGGCCGGCTTCGGCTGGCATCAAGGCTGGAACGATCGCATCAACCAAGCCTTCAACGACGAGTACGAGAAGAACCTGGCCAACTTCATCCGCGACATTCGCAAGGATTTAGGAGTCAAGAATCTCCCATTCGTGATCGCCGAGACCGGTATGAGCGGCAAGGGGGAGAAACACCCCCGGGCACTCTCCCTGATGAAAGCCCAGGCGGCCGTGGCGGAGCACGACGAGTTCAAAGGAAACGTGGCGTTCGTCGGGACTCGCGAGTTCTGGCGGGAAAAGGAGGCGTCGCCCACCGGGCAGGCGTACCACTGGAATACCAATGCCGAAACTTACTACCTCATCGGCGAGGCCATGGGGAACGCGATGAAGACATTGTGCGCGACGAAACCACCGGCGAAGTGAGTGCTTTCGCGTGGTTCGAACGTCCCCGAGCGGACAGATGCCTTGGTCCTCCAGAGCGGAGACGGGTCATGCCTTCCCTTCATGCCATCAGTTCCGGGCTGCTGTTCTCGATCCTGGCAGCGGTCATTGCGTCGCCGGCGGCTCCGCTTCGGGCCGCCGAGCCGCTCAAACCGAACATCGTTTACATCCTGGCGGATGACCTCGGGTACGGCGATGTCGGCTGTTACAATCCGGCCTCAAAGATCCCCACGCCGAACATTGATGGGCTGGCCAGAGAGGGGATGCGTTTCACGGATGCTCACGCGCCCTCCGCAGTCTGCACGCCGACCCGATACGCCCTGCTCACCGGCCGGTACGCCTGGCGGACGAGGTTGCAGCGGAATGTCATCGGCCTGTTCGCGCAGCCGCTCATCGCGGAGAAGCAACTCACGGTCGCCGGGTTGCTCCGCGAGCAGGGGTACGCCACCACATGTCTCGGCAAGTGGCACCTCGGCTGGGGCTGGCCCGCGCCCGGCGAGGGCGGCAGGCGGGACTTCACGAGGCCGATTCCCGATGGGCCAACCACACGTGGCTTCGATCTCTACTTCGGGACCGACGTGCCCAACTACCCGCCCTTTTGCTTCATCGAGAACGACCGGACCGTCGGCATCCCTTCGGCCGCCGCTCCCGTCGGTCGCGACTCCTTCAACATCGCGGGCCCGATGCTCCCCGACTGGAAACTCGTCGAAGTGCTCCCGGAACTGGAAAGGCGATCGGTCGGGTTTATCGAGAAGGCAGCAAGGGGCGGAAAGCCGTTTTTTCTCTATCTGCCTCTCACGTCGCCCCACTATCCGGTCGTGCCCTCGGCGGCATTTCATAGGAAAAGCCAGACAGGCGATTACGGCGACTTTGTGGTGCAGACGGATCATGTGGTGGGCGAGGTGCTCAACGCGTTGAAGAAAGCCGGCATTGCGGAGGAGACGCTCGTGATCCTCACGAGCGACAACGGCCCCGAGGTTTCCGGTGAGGTCAACCCCGGCGCCTACGATCGGCTGAAGCGATTCGGGCACGCGAGCATGGGGACCCTCCGCGGCGCGAAACGGGATGCCTGGGAGGGCGGACATCGGGTCCCGTTCATCGCCCGGTGGCCGGGGAAAATCCAGGCGGCGAGCACATCCGACGAGACCATCTGCCACGTCGATCTGATGGCGACACTCGCCGTCCTGCTCGACGTGAAGTTGCCCACCGATGCCGGCGTGGACAGCGTCAACATCCTGCCCGCATTACTCGGCCAGAGACGAGAGGCCCCGCTCCGGGAGGCGACGGTGCATCACAGTGGTCAAGGCAAGTTCGCGATCCGACGAGGGGACTGGGTTCTGATCCTCGCTTCCACCGGCGACGACAATGGCAAGCAGGGGGAGCCGGACTGGTTCCAGAAGGACCGCGGGTACGCACCCCACACCGAAGCCGGCGAGCTCTTCAATCTGAAAGCGGACCCGACCCAGAAGCACAATCTGTACGCAACCGAGACCAAGCAGGTGATCGAACTGATGACTTTGATGGAGCGCTATGTGACGGAGGGTCGGAGTACTCCCGGGCCGAAGCAGAAAAACGACGTGGAGATTCGCTGGGACAAACGGACCGTCAAGTAGGCGTTCACGCCGTAAGGAGAAATCGCTTACGAGCAAACCGGCGTTGCTTCCAGTTCGAGCAACGCCGCGTCCCAACGTTCCCGGGTCCAGCTCGGATCATGCCGCCGAACCTGCGGAAACGGGTCCCCTTGATATTTCGCCGATGCCAACGCCCGGCGGTACTCACGGACCGCCCGCGCATCCTCCGAAAGTATCGGTCCGACCGCCTGCCGGAATGACGACGACATCACCCGGGCCGGCTCCGGACCTCGCAAAAACGCCTTGATCCGCACCTGCGCCCGGTCCTCGTCCTCCTGCCAGATGTACCGCCAGCAGCCCTGGCAGATCAGCCAAGCGAACAAACCCGGCGGGTTCCCCTTCCCGATCGCCAGAGCGTGCTCAGCCGCCGCCATGAATCGGAGCCGGTGAGCTCACCCGCTTTTGGGCGATCGCCTGACCGAGCAGATCGAGCAGCCGCCCGATGTCCTTCAGGTCCTCGACCCGGACGTCGTCGAGCCTCGGAGCCGGGAGGGTCTTATTCTCGACTCCCGAGGCTTTGATTGAAAAACCAGATGGCCCCCCGGCGGGTTCCTGGTTTTGAATTCTCTCCCGAAGGGGTTCCAGGTCTGATCCAGCAGGTGGCAAACCCGGACCGTCGGCGGGCGGAGGAGGTGGCACCCGGACCGGCCGGCTGGAGCCGATCCCAGGCCAGGTCGATGTCGAAGCCGGTTTTGCGTCGGGAGAGGCAGCGGAGCAGGATGCCGATTCCGGTGGCGATGAGTGCGGGCCTGGCAGTACGACTCGACCTGGACCGGGTCGCCAAGCTCCGTCCTCCGTCGCTGGTCGGCCAGCAAGGGCGGTGAGGTCGGGGGGGCGGGTCAGTCATCTTCGGTACCGTCGAGTCCGATCTCGCGGGCGACGCGGTCGACCGCGCGAGCCTGCTTCTTGCGGAGGGCCTCGGACGTCCCAACCCGGTCGGCCATGGCCTCGGCGGCGATCGGGACGTGGTCCTCGCGGCAGACGTCGCGGTTGTCCATCGAGTCGAGCACTCGGCCGAGCCTCGGCCCGGATCGACGGATCAGATCGCGGGCCGCCGACTCGTCGCCCCCGCTGACTCGCCCGATCCATCCCACGAAGCCATCGTCCTGCGACATCGCGCGAACTTCCCTGGGTCGTCCACTCGAATCGATAGTAACCGCTCCCGGCCGGATCCGTAATTGATTTCCGGCCACACGACCGGCTGCCCCGGTGTCCCTGATAAAGCTTGCGAAGGAGATCGGACGGGACGAAGGCCTCCGCCGTCCAGGCCGCAGACGATCGCCGGTTGCCGTCGAAAAGTGGAGTTCAGCGCGACTAGCTCGACGGCCCGGCGGCGATGATGTTCGAGGCCACCTTGAGGGCGACCCATCGCCTTCGCCTGACCTGATAAAAGAGAACAGGCAGGAGCAGGTCGATGACCTCGTCGGCGACGAGAAGCCCGCCGATCACCGGGGCGACCATGGGCCGGATCACCTCGGCGCCGGGACCGTCGGCCCAGAGCATCGGCGCCAGGCCGAGGATGGTAATCCCCTCCGTCAGGAGCTTCGGCCTCAAGCGATGCGCGGCCCCATCGACGACGGCCGATCGGAGCTCATCCAGCGACAATGTTCCGAAGTCTCCCGCCCTGGCGACCGACTCTCGAAGATAAACGAGCATGATGATGCCGGTCGAGGTCGCCATGCCGAAGCAGGCGATGTAGCCGACCCAGGTCGTGACCGTGAACGGGAAGCCGAGCAGCCACTGGAAGGCCAGGCCTCCCGCGATCGATCCGGGCACGGCCAGGAGCATCGAGAAGGCGTCGGCGAGATCGCGATAGGTCCAGTAGAGCACACCGAGGATCAAGGCGAGGACGACCGGCATCATGACGCCGAGCGTCTTCCGGGACCGGGCTTCGTGCTCGAATTGTCCGGTCCATGACACCGAGACTCCGGTCGGCAGCTTGACCCTCGCAGTCACCAGCCGGCGCGCCTCCTCGACGAAGTCGATCAGACCCCGACCCCTGACGTTGAGCCGGACGTAGTTGCTGAGCATCCCGTCCTCCCCCTTGATCGTCGAAGGTCCCTCGACGATCCGGACGTCGGCGACCTCGGCCATCCTGACGAATCTCGGGCGACCGCTCGCGTCCCGGGTCAAAGTCGGCACCAGGATTTCCCGGGCCGAAGACTCGTCCTCGCGGAAGGCCCGGGCGTACCGGACCCGGACGGGGCGGCGCTCGCGGCCGTCGATCGTCGCTGTCGCGATCCTCCCGCCCAGAGCGGTCTCGATCGCGTCGGTCAGGTCGCCCACGGAGACGCCGAGCTTCGCCGCCTTCGACCGGTCGGGCCGGATCTCGAGGTAGCCTTTTCCTCGGATCGGATCGGCCACGACGTCGACCGCGCCCGGGAGTTTCTTGAGTTCCTCGGCGATGGCCTCGCTCGCCGCCACCACGTCGTCGAGGCTCTGTCCGAGCACCCGGACGCCGATCGTCGTGTTCACCCCCGTCGCGAGCATGTCGACGCGATTCTGGATCGGCATCGTCCAGATGTTCGACCAACCCGGCATCTGGACCGCGCGGTCCAGCTCCGACCCGGCCCCGACCAGCTCGGATCGCTCTCGCCTCCAGAGGACCAGTCGGCGGGCGAACTCCACCGAGAGTCTCTCCTGGATCGAGTCGATTGCCGGGATGGGCGGCAAGTCGGGCGACTCGGCCGGCCGACCCATCGCGTGGTGGCTGGCGACCCTTCGCTTTGTCGAAGCCAGGCTCTCCCGATGGCCACGGACCCTCGCGAGGGCCGAGCTGATCTGGGGGTCCTTGGCCCCGATCCGGCCCAGGAGATCCTCGATCGCCAGTCGGTTGAAGAGGGCGGACCCGCGTTCGATCAGTTCCGCGTCGAGTGACTTCAGGTGGCCTCGCCAGAGGCTGAGTTGGGCTCCGGTCAGCCCGTCGTGCGAGCCAGAGGCCAGCTCCGGCCCTCGATCGCGAAGGAACTCGGCGTTGCGAAGGTAGGCGTACTCTCGCATCTGCGCGTCGAATCGCGGCAGGACCTCGGTGATCGATTCCATGATCGATCGAGTGCGATCCGGAACCGGGTCGACGAGGCCCGCTTGCACCAGGGTGTCGAGGACCTGACCGGTCTGACGGACCGCGTCGCGCTCGGTCATCGCCCGGCGGGGCCAGAGTTCTCGGGGCCGGAAATTGACCATCGTCTCGATCATATCCATCGGCGCCGGGTCGGTCGGGGTGTCGGCACGACCCGCCTTGCCGACGACCATGTCGATCTCGGGGAACCGGCAGAGGACCATGTCTCGGGCTTTCAAGTCGTCGACCGACTGCGTGACCGACGCCCTCGGCACGGTGATCGGCATGTCCATCACCATCCCCTCGTCGAGCGGCGTGAGGAACTCCCGAGCGATCGGTGTCATCGACGACTCGGTGACGAGAGCGACGACCACGAGCCCGACGGTCGATCCCACCCGGCCAAACCAGCGACGGCCCGTCATCCACGCACCGATCACGGCCACGAACAGGGTCGCCAGCAGGAGGGGGCGGCTCCCGACCGTCGCGAACCCGGCCAGAAACGTCACCCCCAGGACCCAGGCCATCGGGCTTGGGTTGTCGAGCAAGAACGAGAGTGTCGGGCGGTAGACCTCGATCACGCCCCGCACGAGAGGGCTGTCGGTCTCCCGGCGGAGTCGTCCCCGGATGAAGACCGTGCAGAGCGCGGGCACCAGGGTGATCGACAGGCCGGCGACGGTCAGGAGCGCGAAGGTCTTGGTGAACGCCAGAGGCCGGAACATCTTCCCCTCGATTCCTCCGAGGGCGAACACCGGGAGAAACGACAGGAGCATGATGACGACCGAGAAGAAGATCGGCCGGCCGACCTCCAGGCAGGCTGGCAAGACGATGTCCCGGAGATCGCCCGACACCGGCGCGTCGCCGAAACGCTCGCGGAGTCGAAACATCGCGTTCTCGGCCATCACGATCGACGAGTCGACCAGCACGCCGATCGAGATGGCGATCCCGGCCAGCGACATGATATTCGCCTGGATGTCGACGACCCCGAGTCGACGGAGCGCGGCCATGATCGCGAACGAGCCCAGCACCGACAGCGGGAGGGTGATCGCGATGATGAACGACGTGCGGACGTGCAGGAGCACGACGAGCACGCAAACCGTCGCGGTGAGGATCGCCTCGACCAACGCTCCCCTGACGGTGCCGATCGCTCCCTCGATCAGCGGCGTCCGGTCGTAGAACGGCACGATCGACACTCCCGGGGGCAGTCCGGCCGAGAGCGCCTGGATCTCGGCCTTGATCCGCCGGGTGACCTCGAGCGGGTTCTCGCCCGATGCCATCAGGACGACGCCGCCGACCGCCTCGCCTCCGTCCTTCTCCAGGACCCCCCGCCGAGGCCCGGGACCGACGGCGACACTCGCGACGTCGCCCACCCGGACAACCTGACCTCCCGGCCCCGGAACCAGGATTTCTTCGAGGTCTCGCACGACTGCCGCCGAAGGATCACCTCCTTCGGCCGAGGCCCCGAGCTGGCCGACTCCCCGGACCACGTATTCCGCATTCGCTTTCTGAATCGAGTGACCGCCGACCGTTGCGTTCGACCGTCCGATTGTCCCGATGACCTCCTCGACGGTCACCCCCCGGGCCTGGAGCCGGTCAGGGACGATGGAGACCTGGTACTCGACCGAGAACCCGCCGACGCTCGCCACCTCGGCCACACCCTCGACCGATGCCAGCCTCGGCTTGACGTACCAGTCCTGGATCGACCGCAACCGACCCGCGTCGAGCCCCCGTCCTTCGACGGTGTACCAGTAGATCTGCCCCGTCGCCGGGGAGTCGGGCCCGACCCGGGGGATCACGCCCGGGGGGAGGCTCAAACCGGCCTGGCCCAGTCGTTCGACGACCCGGCGACGCCCCTCGGCCACGCTGACTTTTTCATCCAGGATCGCGTGGATGAGCGAATAATGAAAGTCGCTCGACGACCGGACCGACCGGACTCCTCGGACTCCCTGGAGTCCCATCGTCAGCGGAGAGGTCACCTGGTCCTCGACCTCTCGAGGCCCGTGCCCCGGCCAATCGGCGAAGACGATCACGCCGTCCTCGGAGAGGTCGGGGATCGCGTCGACCGGTGTCTCGCCGATCGCGACCCAGCCCAGGACCGCCAGGGCCATGCTCGCGAGGATGACGACCCCTCGCCGTCGAATCGAAAAGGCGATGATCCGGTCAATCATGGTTGATGGTTCGATGGGCCTGTCTTCGTTTTGCCGAGGTACTGATCGGGCGATGCCTTGATGGCCCCTTCGCAACTCTCGCAGCAGAGGAAGACCGTCGAGCCCTTCGCGAGGATCCGGACCGGCGTGCCCATCGAGCCGAGCCGCTTGCCGGTGACCGGGCAGACCCCCTGGGCGACGGCCAGCTCGCGGTCGGTCGCGGACAGCCCGGAGAGGTCGAGGCCCTGGGAGGGGACGGCCGCCTTCGACCCGGCGACTCCCGACCTCTTCGCGCCAAAGTAGCCCGCCGCCAGGCCGGGATTGAGCCGGGTCTCGGCGTCCACCAGGAAGGCCCCGGAACTCGCGACGGCCTGGCCCGCCTCCAGCCCTTCGACGACCGGGAAGAACGCCCCGGACCTCGGCCCGAGGCGGACCTCGACGCCGTCGAACATCCCGGGCATCCGCTCGACGTAGACCAGGGTCCTCGAGCCGGTGTCGATCACGGCGGATTCGGCGACAGCGAGGACTTCGCCCTCAGGTCGATAGGACACGACCCGGGGGAGGAGCACCATCCCGCCGCAATCGGAGCACCGCGAGCCGGCCCGATCGGCGACAACTTTCGGATGCATCGGGCACCACCACCCGATCCGCTGGTTCCCGGCCAGGTCGATCCGATCGAGCGACTTTCCATCCTTCGGGCAGCGGCCGGGCTCGACCTGGAAGATCTCGGGATGGTCGACGCAGGCATGGAACGACCTGGGCTCGCCAGCCTGTTGCGGCGGATTCCCGTGGGGCATGGAGCGGAACGGCTCGCGATCGGCCACCAGCGACCGGATCAGGATCGAGGCGAAGCGAACGGACCGGAACCCCGGGGGAGGGTCGGCGACCTCGACGACGAGCCGGCTCGATCCGCCCGTCTCCGTGTCGACCGAACACAACCGCCCTGAGATCGTGGGCGATCCGTCGGGAGGGTCGGGGCCGACCTCGGCCGACTGCCCGATCATCAGCCAGGACGCTTCGTCCAGGCCGATCTCGGCCGAGACCGTGGCCCGGCTCCCGGCCATCTCGACCCGACCGACCGATCGGATCTCCCTCTCCAGGGGCCGATAAGCGACCGGCTCCGCCTTGATCCCGGCGAGGAGCACCCGGTCGGGCGAGAACTGGACCCGGGCGACGACGCCGGCGGGCAGCGGTCCCATGTCTCCCTTCGCCCGACGGACCGTTGCCATCTGGCAGACCGGGCATTTGCCGGGCCAGGCGGAAAGGACCCCGGGATCCATCGGGCAGAAGTATTCGGTATCGGCCGAGACCGCGCCCATCGAGGCGTCACGAGCCGTCGGCGAGGCCCAGCGGTCCCAGTAAGTCCGGAGCACGTCCCACTGAGAGACGATCAGAAACGCCACCACCAGGGCAGTCAGGAACCGCAGGCGAACCTGTACGGCCCGGAATACCCAGCCCAGAGACCGCCAACCTCGACCGTTCTCCGCCGGTGTGCTCATCGTCACTTCCCCTCGCCGGGGTGCCCGGGCCGGGCTTCCGGCCTCTCGGGCTCGGGATCCATCCGATGCTCCCAGTGCATGAGCAACTCGTAATCTTCCTGGCGGAACACAAGAATCGGGTCGATCCCGACGATCAGAAACCGGACGACCGGCCGATCCTCGGAATCGGAGAGCGTGAGGCGGAGGCGAAAGGTGCGGACCCGGACGTCAGCCGAGTCGGACAGGATCTCGTAGTCGAGCAAGTGCTGGCCCGGTTTGCGGTGAGAGTCGACCACCTGGACTCGGGGCGAGGTCGGCTCGACGATACCGGGCGGATGTCGCGCCTTCCAGGCCGCCATGGCGACGTCGATGGCCTGCCGCCCCCTGGTGGAATCGGGGACGATCGGGGTTGGCCCCGGGTCCGGCTCGCAGCCGAGCAACGCGGCCGCGACCAGGGCGACGATCGGCCACCCGGATCGAAGCCGGGGCCGGGCGACCGGCTGAATGGAGGCCTCAGGCATCGGGCACGGCCCCCGGGGTGGTCCCGGATTTTCTCGGGGAGAGCAAGCGAGTCCCGGGCTGTCGATGTCGGACTCGAACCCTGAAGGGGGATCGACTGAAACAAACCCACTCGCGAAAAAACAAACCCACGGCAATCTGGGAAAATAAGGAAGTCGATGAGGATTGCGGCTTTTGTAATTCCTGAATTCTCGCTCAAAGGTTCGCGCAATTCGACCCAATTTACGCAGATTTTCAGATTGCCAGCCCGAAATCCGACCCAGTCTGGGGTTCAGTCCTCCGAGCCTGGAAAAAACAAACCCACCGCGCTCCGGGAAGCCTCGCATGCCGACGCCCAGCAGACACCCCCGTCCGAGCGTTCCCCGATCCCGGACCGGTCGCGATCGTCGAGAATCCTCATCGAGACAAAACGAAGCCAACATCACGCCCAACCTTCCCAGGTGCGCCAGGGCTGGTCGCCCGATCGCGACGCCCGCCCTGTTTTCGATATATTCCTTGCGCGGAAGGCCCGGCAAACCGGGTTTTTTGGGAAAAGGACCGATTTCCGAGGAAAGGCGTCTGCAGGCCGAAGGGTTGTACCCGGATTTCCGGGTGAAGAGGGGCGAACCTGGGGTCGCCCGTCCACCCCGGAAGACAGCTAGATCGGGATCAACCTCAAGAATCCGTGGGCACACCCGGGCCCCAGGACAGTCACGAACTGGCGCTTGTACCATCGGTATATCGCGAGTAGGATTGAGGAGTTCGAGAAGATCCGAAGTCGCCCAGTTCCGACACTCTCGACGGGTCGTCACACTTTCTATCCTATCAAGCTCCGAGGCGGGATGAATACCCGTACTCCTCGCAATCTTTCGAGGCGACTGGCCTCGGCCATCATCGTGGCCGCAGCGGCCCTGATGCTTCCGCATGCCTCGGCCAGGGCGGGATGCGGGTCGCATGAGGCTCGACCTTCCATCCCCCTGGGATGGACCGGCGCACCGGCCCATCGGCCCGCCTCGTCCGACCGTCTGCCTTCTTGCTCGGGGCTCCACTGCTCTCGTACGTCCTTGCCGCCGATCGTCGCCACACCCACGCCCCAACCCCGCCTGGACCTCCGCGAAGATCCACCGATCGACCTGATTCCCGACCGCCCATCCGTTGCCTGGAGCGAGCCCGTCGTCGGCCTCGATCCGATCGGGCGAGTCACGGAAGTCGAGCGACCGCCTTGTCGCCCGACTTCGGCCCCTTGAGGCCCCGATCGTCCAGGTGAACCTTCTCCAAGGCGAGTCGACGTCGCCCGCGTTCGTGAACGGGGGCGACCTCGGTCTATTTCCATCTATTTTCCCTGATTCATTCTCCAACGTTCCTCAATACCGGAGGCCCGTCGATCATGCCTCGTCGACTTCGCGGATTCACGCTGATTGAACTGCTCGTCGTGATCGCCATCATCGCGATCCTGATCGCGCTGCTCCTGCCCGCGGTGCAGGCGGCGCGCGAGGCCGCGAGGCGCTCGCAATGCGTCAACAACCTGAAGCAGATCGGTCTGGCCATCCACAACTATGTGAGCACCTACCAGGTCCTGCCCTTCGGCAAGGGGGTGAACTACGTCGCGAGCGTCTCCGGGGCGGCCTCGTATGCCCGGTGGTCGGTCCACAGCCAGCTCTTACAGTATCTGGAGCAGGGCAACGTCTTCAACGCCATCAATTTCAACCTACCGCCCGAGACGCCCGGCATGGCGGGCGACGTGGCGTTCATGCCGCCTTACCAGGATCCCAACCGCGAGAACCGGACCGCCTCGCTGGCGCAGGTCGCCACGTTCCTCTGCCCCTCCGACGGGGGGGCCACGCTGCTGGCCCAGTGGCCGGGCGGGAACAACTACCTGGGGAACCTCCAGTCCTGGGCCTGCGACCTGAGCGAGAATTTCCCCTCGACCGTCGCGCCGGCCGAGCAGAATCAGGGCATCTTCTACTATCAGAGCGCCACGACGCTGGCCAGTATCACCGACGGCCTGAGCAATACCGCCTTCTTCAGCGAGAAGATCCGGGGCACCGACATGAACGACCTCGACGCCCGTTCCGACTCGCTGGTCATGTCCGGCACGATCTCAATGGTCCCGACCGGAATGGACTCGACCTACGCCGCCTGTCAGGCCCTGAGCCCGCAGACGACCACCCGGCTCACCCGTCGGCAGGGGATGAGCTGGGTGATGGGGGAGATGTGCTGCACGGCCTACAACCACGTCGCCCCGCCCAATGGCCAGACGTGCGCGGGCCTGGGCTTTCCCGGCACCATGGCCAACATGCCAATGCAGGTCCCCCCCTCAAGCCGGCACCCCGGCGGAGTCAATGTTCTGATGGGAGACGGCACGGTCAGGCTCATCAAGAGCAACGTCAACCTCCCGGTCTGGAGGGCCCTGGGCACTCGCGCCGGCGGCGAGGTCGTGAGCAGCGACGCGTACTGATCCGGAACTTACCGAGGAAATCCACGGATGCGACCGATTGCCTTGTTGCTATTTTTGATCGTGCCGGCGTTTTTCGGGGGATGTAGCGGCGGTTCGGCCCCGCTCCCTTCGAACGTCGCATCCCGCCAGGCTCTCCAGGCGTCGCTCGACGCCTGGAAGGCCGGAAAACCTGCCTCGGCCCTCTCCGCGGAGAAGCCGAGCATCGAGGTCGTCGACTTCGAGTGGAAGGCGGGCAAGGTCCTGACCGAGTACGTCCTCGGTGAGAACTCCCCAGGCCAGGGGACGCAGACCTTCTCTGTGACCCTGACCCTCAAAGGGCAGCCGGCCGCCAAGAGCGTCCAGTACATGGTCCTCGGCCTCGACCCGATCCGGATCTATCGCGACGAGGACTTCAATCGGGCCATGAACATGGACAACGCCCCTAACTCGACGACCAGGGGAAGACGTTGAGGATCGGACCGGCTGAACCAGATCCGTCGACGTTTGCACGACGAGCAAGCCCGAAGGTCTCGATGAGTTGACAGAGGAGGACGCGAACCGACCCGGAAGCGAGGGCCGATTCGAGCAGGGCGGGCCCTTCGACAAGGAAGCCTGCCCCTTGATCCGCCATTCATTCAGACGACGGCCAGATTGGTCGCAGTGGTCTCGAGGATCGATCCATGATCCTCAGAGGAAGCCAGGTAGCCGTCGAACCTGGCGGACAGGTTGCGGAGTCCCGCTTCCCGGAGCAAGGCTTCTTCGATGCCGGATGGATTCGGCAGGGTGAGCATCGTTGGCTTCCTCTCCTGGAGCCAACCCTGGCTCAGGGCGTCGAGCAGAGCCGCGAGCACTGCCACGGATGTTCCAGGGCGCAGGATCAGGGTGTCGAGGATCGCGGCATGCGTCGGGCCCCGAACGGTCCGAGTCTCGTCGAGGATGGCCAGGGCGGCGGCGGCCTGACCGTCGGGACCCCGGGCGATGACCGCCTTTCTCGGCCTCGGATCGGCGCGGAGGTGAACGCAACCGGCCGGGTTCGGGGCGTGCCAGAGGATTTCTCGATCGTCATGCCAGGGGGTCACCGCTTCGTAGAAATCACGAAGGTCCGGTTCCTCGGTCACGATCCCGACCGGGAGGGACGATGCTGGGCCCACCAATCTCCCTCGGGCTTGATAGCTCCCGAGCGGATGGAGTCGGAAGCCGGCTCTTGCATAGCCGCGTTCAAGGGCCGCCTGGCCGACCGATCCTTTCTCCGCGAAGGTGATGACGGGGACCTGGGTGGCCTTGACCGCCTCGATGAGCCCGGTGTACAGGGCCGAGGCGATCCCGCACCCTCGCCTCGAAGGGAGGACGGAGAGGAACGAGATCAGGTAAAAGGATCGGGAGACCCCCTGGAGCCGCAAGCGTCGAGGAATCGCCGCCCCGAACCCGATCGGCTCGTCGCCGTCGAAAGCGGCCACGCCGATGGCCGGATTCGGACCAGGTGAGGCAAACTCCCACCGGAGGTAATCCGGCTCGTAGGCAAGGCAAGGGGGAACCCACGACTCGTTGAGGATCCGAGAGGCGACCTCGGCGAAGGTCCGGAGGTCGACCAGTTCAATGGTCGAGGGACGGCACCTCATCGTTGCATCTCGGGGGCCGATCGGACCGGTTCGGGCCACGACGAGGGGTCGTCGCCGTGCTGCATCAGGAACGCGTAGACCCATCGTTCGAGGCCGAAAGCGACGCACGCGCTGTGCATCGGGCCGGCGTTCTCGACCTCGGAATCGAAGGCCCGGCCGAAGAAATCGGTGTGATAGTTGTGCGAGCCGACCGCCAGTCGGGCCTCGTCGGGAAGCATCAGTGAGATCTCGTACTTGGTCTCGGAGCTGAGCTGGAAGTAGGTCTTGGCGACCGCATCCGGCGCGACGAAGAAGGGATCGCTCGCGGTGCGGATCTCGCCGGCAAGCCGGTGATCCTCCAGGAATCTCGACATCATCCCGATGGACCGCTCGCGGTCTCGCAGGACGCCCTCCCGGCTCCCGAGGAAGACGATCTCGCGCATCGTGAAATCCCAGAGCCGTCGGAGTCCGGACATGCCGCTCGATTCGTATCGAAAACACTTTCCGGACGCGCCGAAGGTCAGGCCCTTGGCCGGGATCACCAAGCCCTGGTTCATGCTGTAGATATGATAGCAGACGGCCGGCGAAAGGCAGGCTTCCGGAGTCGCCATGTCTTCCAGGGACTGGTGATCAAGGTCGTCCCGGTGCTCGTGGCGGGCCCGGAAATCGGTCACCCGATCCGGTTCTTCGAGCATGTGGCAGGCAAACGTCACGTTATTCGGGAACGATCGGAAATAGTCGCACTTCGCCAGGGTCCTGGATGGAATCAGAGTCGGCGTCTGGACGGGGTTCGCGTCCCAGGTCCGGCCGAAGTCCTCGAACACGCGGTCGAAGTATCGAAAGAGCCGGAGGGGCAATCCTTCCAGGGCCACCTGCCCGGGTCCGAGTTGGCGGACTCCCCGGATCTCCCCCTGATGCCGGAACTCGGGCCGATCGGCGTTCGGGCTCCGATAGAGAACCTTCCTCTGAAGATTCCGAAGGCCCCGCTGCACCCTCGCCGCGAGGTCGCCGGCCGGTCCGACGAGCGAATCCGCCTGCTCGGGCGGAGCATCGAACTCCAGGACGGCGCCCCCGAACGAAAATCGGGGGTTCGAGATCCCGCTCGAGAGGAAGGCCACCTGCTTGAGGATTTCCTCCTGGGCCATCTCGCTCGCCGGGTTCTTGAGGTCGATCAATGTCGTCGTTTTCATGCAAGAGTCCCGTCCAGCGAATGGATGATCTGCAGAATGCCGCGGGGGGTCCTGGCCTCGATGAATCGGTCGTCGGGGATGGTCGCGTTGCAGAGCGTTTCGAGCTGGATCAACAATTCCAGCGAATTGATCGAGGAAAACCCGAGGTCATAGAAGTCGTCGTCGGGCCCGACCGGGCCGATCTGGCCCACCGAGCACACGACTTCAGCGATCTGCTCCCACTCCCATTGCATGAAATTATCCTCCCGAAAACGAGGCGAGGTGTTGTTGCTGCTGCTGTCGGCTGTCCCCGGGCGACCCGCCGTTTTCTTCCCGGTTCATGCGGAGGGCGGCGACCCTCCTCGCCGGATTACCGGCCACGATGACCCCGGAGGGCACCTCGCTGAGCACCACGGAACCGGCGGAGATGACGCTCCCGTTTCCGATCGTGACCCCCGGGAAGATGATCGATCGCCCGCCGATCCAGACGTTGTCGCCGATCACGACCGGACGGACTTCATCGTCGGGCGCCGGACGTCCCTGGAGCCTGGAAGTGGGCTCGGTCGGGTGCCCGCTGGAATCGAAGATCCAGACGTCGGCGGCGATCCGGCAGTCCTCGCCGATCGTGATCCGCTTGCCCACGGTGAACGAGCAGCCGTGGCCGATGCTCGACCGGTCGCCGATCAGCAAGGTTGGCTCGTCCGAGTATCGGGCGGCGAACGAGAAGGAACATTTGCCGTCCACGGTCACCTCGTCGCCGAGGATGATCCTCCCCTTCCCCGACACCCAGTGGACGTAGACGCCCGTCCGGACGCCGCGACCATGTCGCCAGCAGTAGGCCTTGAACAAGGGTTCGCAGACGAGGAGGCGGACGGTCAGATAGTAGAACGATCGAACCGCCAGGAAGACCCAGAGCATCGGGATCGCGACGAAGCCGGGCGTGGGCAAGGTGACGCGGTGGGCCCTGCGTCGGGCCTCCCGGGCCAGGCGAGCCAGGCGAGAGTCGGAGGTCGCGAAGTATTTCCTGAGCCGCATATCTGCCTCTGGAACCCGGCTCCCCGACCGTCAAGGACGGGTGTTAATGTCGGGGACTCTCAAGCTAAAGTCAATACATAATCTGTGAAATCTGTTGAACTGAGCGTTTCGTTTTTGCATCATAAGCCGTCTCTCCCTTTCGGCTGGCTTTAGGGACTTGATTTGAAATCAATAATGTGCTTTGTATGGAATCCAATCACTTAGATCTATTTTCTCAGGGCGGCTCTGATGAAGCATCTGGTCGGCGTCCTGGGCAGTGGCCTCATCGGCCACGATCCGTTCGATCCCCGGTGCTGGTCGGGCAGCAGCCGATTCTTCTTCGGCGGCCTGAAGGCCCGGGGGTGCCTCCGGAGGGCCTTCGGTGTCGAGGCGCCCGCCTGGCGTCGACGCTGGCTCATGGCGAGGAATTTCCGTATGCGACGGGATTCCTGGCGGATGTCCTTCTACCTCGACACGGCCTACCGCGACGAACTGACCCGGCAGGTCGGGCTCCGGCTCGGACCCGGCGACCTGGATTGCGATTTTTTGCAGCTCGGGGCCCTCTACGACGTGCCCGGACTACTCCGGGGCCGGGCCCGATGCTTCTCGTATCATGACGGCAACCTCGCCGAGTCGCTTCGAAGTCCCAATGCTCCCCGGGGCCTGGGGGCCCTGACGGTCGATCGGGCTCTGGCTTATGAACGCAAGGTGTATCTCGGGATGGAGCGGGTCTTCGCCATGAGCGAATATCTCCGCGATTCCTTCATCCGCGATTTCGACGTGCCGGCCGATCGCGTGGAGGCGATCGGGGGTGGGATCAACCTCGAGTCGATCCCCGAGCTCGCCGAAGACAAGCGGTACGACACGGATGAGATCCTCTTCGTCGGTGTCGATTTCCGCCGGAAAGGGGGTTGGACGCTCCTGGACGCGTTCGCGGTCGCGAGAAAGAGGCGGCCCGGGATGACCCTCCACATCGTCGGCCCTCGACACCTACTGATCCCCCCCGGTCTGGAGAGCGGGGTCGTCTTTCACGGTCACCTCGACAAATCCGACCCGGTCGGCCTGGCGAAACTCGAAGCCCTCTTCGCCCGGTGCAGCCTGTTCGTCCTGCCGTCGCTCTACGAGCCGTTTGGGATCGCGCCGCTCGAGGCAATGGCCTATGCCCTTCCCTGTCTGGTCAGCGACCGTTGGGCGCTCCGCGAGATGGTCAGGCCGGGCGAGTCGGGCGACCTGGTCGAGCCCGGCGACGTCGACGACCTGGCGGGCAAGATCGTCGCGATGACGCAGGATCCCGACGCGCTGGCGACGATGGGCCTGCGGGGGCGGAGGCGGGTCCTGGACTATTACACCTGGGACCGGGTCGTCGACCGGTTGCTGGACGCCCTCCCGGGCGATGTCATCGAAGTAGGGGGGGCGCGATGATGAGCGAGGTCTGGGTCCGGCGGTGTGTTTGGGGGCTCGTCGTGTTGGGGTTCGCGATCCGGCTGGGGCTGGGGGTGGCCAGGGGGTTGGACGCCCCGCCGGCGCCGGGCTCCGACGCGGAGGAGTACGACACGTACGCCTGGAACATGGCCCAGGGGCGGGGCTATCGAGGGATGAGCCCTGACGTCGCTGACCAGGATCACCTGACCGCCTATCGGCCTCCGGGGACGTCCGTCGCCTGGGCGGGAGTCTATGCAGTCACTGGCCACCGGTACGCCGCGATCCGGCTGCTGAACTGCGTGCTCGGAGCCGCGACCATCGCGGCTGTCTTCGCGATCGGGCGGCGATGCTTCAGCCCAGGCATCGGCCTGCTCGCCTCCGCCGGGTACGCGGTCTACCCTCACGCGATCTTCTATTCCTCGGAATTGCTCTCCGAGACGCAAGGAACGCTTCTCTTCGTCCTCTACCTCCTCGCCTGTCTTCGGTTTGCCGACGGGCCGAGTTGGGGCCGAGCGGCGTGGGCGGGCGTGCTCCTGGGTCTGACGATGCTGACCAGACCGGCTGCCTTGTTCCTGATCCCTTTCACCGCGGTCTGGGCCTTCTGGACCTTCCGACGTTCCTGGGACCTCCTCCGTTTCGCGGCCCTTCCGGTGACGACCGGCGCCTGCCTGGTCCCCTGGATCGTCCGGAACTATCTCGTGTTCCACGCCTTCATTCCCTTCTCAACCATGGGCGGCTCGGTTCTCCTGCAGGGGAATAATCGGCTGGTTTGCGAAGATCCTTCGCTTCGAGGATACTCGGTCTGGGACACAAAGATCCCCGAATACGCCGCCGCCCTCAAAGCACCGAACGACGAACTGGTCCGGGATCAAGTGGCCGGTCGATTGGCCAAGGAATGGATCCGGGCGCACCCGGACCGGTGGGCCTTCCTCGCCGTCGCGAAGCTGGAGCGGGCCTTCACCCCCTTCCTCCAGGACCGGAGCCCGAGGCTCTATCGACTGGGCATGCTCTGGTCGTGGGGGCCGGTTCTCTTGCTCTCCCTGGCGGCCTTTCTGCCGACCCTGATCGCAATGTTCCGGAGTGGAAACCCTGGGTGGCTCCTGCACGCGGGGATCGCCCATTACGCGGTCGTCTCGCTCGTATTCTTCGGCTATTCCCGTTACCGGCACCCGATCGAACCGCTCTGCCTCGTCCTCTCGGCGGCGGCGGTTGCCTTCGCCTGGGAGAGGCTGGGAGGGACCCTCCGCGGATTCCTCGTCGTGTCCCGACTCGCGATCCCGGCCCGGGGCTATCCGACCCCGCCCTGACCCGACCGCCGGCCTCCTTCGAGCCAGTGTCGCCTCGCCTGGAAAGGACCAGTCCCTTGATCGACGTATCCACCATCCGGGAGGTCGGCTCCGAGATCCGAACCGATCCCAATCTCCCGACGATCGATGAGAAGTCCCCCAACGGGTCGTTCCGGATGGCTTTGGCGAGCCTGGTTTGCGGCCCCCTCCCGCCGGTCATCGCCGCCCGCCTGAAGAATCGGATCTATCCGTTCGAGCGGGCCAGGCTCGACGCCCGGCCTTTCGCCAGGCGGGCCCGGACGGGGTCGCGGTTCGAGGGGACGACCGGCGACATGCATGCCCACCAGTTCTCGATCCACGGCTACTTCGATTGGCGGATCCTCGCGATCGGGCTGGCCTCGTGCCGGGAGGGGGATACGGTGGTCGAGGTCGGCGCGAACGTCGGGACCGAGACGGTCGGGCTTTCGGACCTCGTCGGGCCGAGCGGTGAGGTCCTGGCCTTCGAGCCCGTGCCGGCGAACCTCAGGTGGCTGAGGCGGGCGGTCGAGCTGAACCAACCATCAAACATCACCGTCATTCCGGCCGCGGTCTCGGACCGTGCGGGGCGAGTCCGGTTCGAGGCGCCGGTGGACGACGGCTACTCGGGCATCGGATATCTCGCGGTCGACGGCAGTGCGTCTTCCTCGGCCATCGAGGTCGAAGCGGTGACGCTCGACGGATTTCTGGCCCCTCGGGGCCCGATCCGGATGATCTGCGTCGACGCGGAGGGGGCCGAGGTGGCCATCATTCGAGGGAGCTCGGAGACGCTGTCGAAGCATCGCCCGATCGTGATCGTGGAAGCGTCGGCGGCGCACCTCGGTCGGGCCGGGCACAGACTTGCGGGCTTGAAGGAGGAGCTCGAATCGCGAGGGTATGCCGTCCATCAGGTCGGCAAGATCGGTCTCATCCCTCCGGATCTCTGCGGGGCCGGCGTCGCCGTCAACTGGGTCGCTGTCCACCGCTCGATGACCGAGACCACTCATGCGATCCAACGCTCCCTCGTCCGATGCGGGTTGAGTCCTTGCGTCCGAGGCCTCAATCCGCTCGTCCGACGACCCCGAGTCCTGAAGGCTCCGGATCCACCCCCTTTTCGTCCTGATCTTCAGAAAGAACCCGATGAGATGAGCAGACCTGCCCCGGCCCACCCGCGAGTCGCGGGCGGGCCGGGCATTGGTTGCACTTCGGAGGGAGCCACCGTCAACTCCCGTAGTCGGAGAACACCATGAACGACACGGTCCCCGAGGCGGTCGCCACGCTGATGACATTCCAGCCGAGGTGGAGGTTCTTCGGGGAGGAGGTGTACTGCACGCCGCCCACGGTGATGGTCCCGCTGTAGCCGATCGGGTTGGCGATCTCGATCTGCGGGACGGCCCAGTCGTAGATGTGGCCGTAGAGCAGGTCCGAGGTCTGGAGCACCGGATCGAACGGCATGTTGGCGCCGATGCCACCGCCCACGATGTTCGGGTCGCTGACCAGGTTGACCGGGGCGACCCGACCGCCGATGGCCATCCCGTACTGGGCCCAGAGCTGAGCGTTCGTCTTGCCGTCGAGGTCGGGGCTGATCCCGGAGAACGGGACGTAGTCGGCAGCCTGGTTGTCGTAATAGACCGGCTGGCCGTTATATGTGAACACCATCGGCTGAAGCGTCCCGCTCATGTTCTTGAGCCCCAGGGGCCTTGTGAAACTGTTCTCGAGCTCGATGTGGGCGGTTGGCTGGTCGGGATACGACCCCCAGGTGACTCCATTAATGGTCAGGCTCCCGCCGTAGGCGGGCGGGACATGGAGGAGTCCGCCGATGAACCCGCCCTGGATCGAGTTCTCGCCATGCTCGGGCATCCACCAGGAATTGATGTAGCCGTCGATCGTCACGTTCGTCATCGAGATGTACGAGGTCTCCTCGTTCCCCAGGACCCCATCCTGGTAGATCTGGCCATAGGCATAGGGGTTGCCGCCGATCAGTTGGTCGTTGGTGAGGGTGACATGGCGTGAATAAGCGATGAGCAGGGCATTGGCGTTGTTGACGAACGTCGAGTTGGCGATCACCGTGGGAATGCCGGTTGGGACCTCGAAGAGGTTGAAAGACCAGACATTCAGGCCCGCCAGGGACGCGATCCCGACGTTGTTGCTGAACGTGAGCGGGACGGTGTCGACCTGGACCCAGGGGGCGCCGTGGGCGACGCTCGGATCGGGCAGGTTTTGCGACAGGAAGACGCTAAATCCGTCGGGCGAAGGCGTGTCGTCGATCAACTTGTTCGAGAAGAAGATGAACGCTGCCGAGGATTGCCCGGAGGAGAAGTTGTTGGAGACGGAGACGCCTCCGCCCTGGACCCAGATTCCGGTGCCGGAGAAGCCGTAATCGTTCGGATCGCCGTTGAGCCCGTGTCGGCCGTCTAGGTTGTCCTTCGAGCCGTTGGAGCGGACGGTCATGTTGCCGCTGATCGTTCCAATTTCGGAGCCGTTCTCGGTGAAGATGCCGGCCCCGTTGACCTGATAGGTCACGTTGTTGGTGATCAGGGCATAGCCCCCGTGGTTGTCGATCCCGATCTTCGGGCTCGTCAGGATGACGCTGTTGGTGACGACGGCGGGAGTCTGCGAGTAGGTCGCCCCGACCCTGATGTGGAAGTGGACCGCGTAGCGCCCCGCGGTGTTGGCGTCGGTGCCCGGCACCAGGACTCCGTTGGCGTCGAGCTTGGGGAAGGTCTCCTGCGTCTGCGCGTCGGTCCGGCCCAGGCCGTCGAAGGCGACCGAATCGATCACCTCGTTCTGCGTGTGCATGAACATGACGTGGCCACGGTCGACGAGGTCGGCGGAATCTTCGGATGAGAAGGTCACGTTGCGCGTCAGGTTGCCGACCGGGGCGGCCTGGGAGTATCCATAGATCCCGCCGTGGTCGTAGGCGAGCGGCGAGTTGAATGTGTACGACAGGCCGTCGGGGGAGACGGAGACGATCGTCCTGGTCTCGTCCTGGTTCTGGGTCAGCGAGAGGCCGGCGAAGAGCAGGGTATCGCCCACGACCCAGTTATTCGGGACGCTTGACAGGGTGATCGAGGTATCCCCGGCCCTCGGGATCGCCTGGGGCGTTGCGGATGAAGTCGTCAAGGCCCCGTAGAGACTGGTCTTGCCGTGGGAGATGAAACCGCCGGTGTAGTCCAGGGGATCGGTGATCCTCATGGCAGCGTCGCGAGGCCCTCGGTTGCCGATGATGAACTTGGCAGTCACGTTGGCGGCCACCCGATGGGTAGCGGTCCCGATCTCGAAATAGCCGTTTTCACCCACGAGGGTCGTGACGACCTTCAGGCCGGTATTGACGTCGGGGTTGAATCGGAGCGACCCCTCGACGTAGAGCCAGGTCACCCGGGCCGCGCTGAAGTCGCCGTCGACTTGAACCGAGATTCCCTGGGGAATGTCGACCTTCGCTCCGTCACCGGGGACGACCCCGCCCGACCAGATCGAGGGATCGCCCCAACTCCCGCTGCTCAGCGCGATGGCCGTGGCGTCGGATCTGGGGACGAGCTTGAAGAGCGCCACGTGCTCGGCTTGCTTGATCGGATCGGTGCTGTGCGGGTCCTTGTTGACGTCGAAATACCAGGACGCGGAAGAGGCCGCCACGCCCGAGGTCCCCACCACGCCCGAGAGGCTCGCGGTGTATCGGTCGTTTTCCATCAAGGGGACCGAGGGGACCAGGGTCAAGGTGTGCCTGGTCGCGTCATATCGGGTGGTCGACGGGACGACCTGATTGGTGAGGTCGGTCAGAACAAAGGAGGCACTCGAAGGGTTGATCGCCTGATCGAACGTTGCCGAGACCAGCACGGTGCCGCTTCCCTGGACGGACGAAGGGGACGGGGTCTCCTCGACGATCGCCGGGGCGGCGACCGGCGCCGGGGCGGCTGCACCACCGCCGAAGAAAAGTCCGGAGACGACCGCCTGAGGCCCGCTCAGGAGAGTCACAACGAACTGGACGTGCCCGGAAAGTTGCCAGACAAGGTACTGGCCGCCGTAGAAGGAGGAGACGACCTTCGAGTCGATCAGGGCTCCCGTGCTGGCGTTAACCACGTCGACCCGCTCGGATCGGTGCGAGCCGTCGTAATTCACATTGTTGTCCCAGTCGAGCGCATAAAGTGCCACTTGATGAGACTGGCCGTCCGTCATGTTCACGTCGATGGTCATCTGGCCGGAGGTGTACCAGGTCCCGGCAATTCCCTGGGTTGAGGACGGGGATTGGCTGAGGGCTCGGGGGTCGCTCGTGCTCCCTGCCCAGACATAGGTCGAGTTGCCGGAGGGTGTCACCGAGATCGAAGACGGGAGCGATGCATTGCCGCCGAAGATCACGTAGCCGGAGCCGCCGTATTTGGAGGCCCAGTTCCCCTGAGTGGTGAGGTCGAACCCAGCGGGTCCGGCGGCCGGCGGATCGAGGAAGATGCCGGAGAGGACGGCGGAAGGACCCGAGAGATTCGTCACCCGGATCAGGACGTGTCCCGAGGCGGTGAAGTCGAGGTATTGCCCGTTGCCGAACGATCCGATCGTCTGCGAGGCAAGGACCGCTCCGGTGTTCGGGTCGATCAGGTCGACGCGCTCGGAACGCCCCTGATTGTCCCAGTCGACCGCATAGAGGGACAGCTGGTGGGTGGCCCCGTCGGCAAGCCGGAGGTCGACCTGGAAGCTGGTGGTCGACGACCAGGCCGAGGCGACCCGGGTCGTCGAGGTCGGAGACGAGAGGAGGGCCCGCGGGTCGGTCGTCGAAGACGACCAGACCGTCGACGACTGGCCGCTCGGCACGACCGAGGCGTAACCCGGCAATGCGTCAGTCACCCCGAGCAGGGCGTAACCGTCCTTACCGAGGGAGCCGGTCCAGGAACCCGAGGTCGTGGTGTCGAGGCCAATGAAACCGGCCGAGTTCGTCGTCGGGGAGGTGGTCCCGGGCGGTGATTGATAGGCACCGATGTCAACAGAGCCCAAGGGCCGCACCCGGCCGTCGAGGTCGCTCGACGGGGTCGAAGGCGCGAGGCCCGTCCCGATGGCCGGCCCCGTCGCCGCCGGGTGGTAGTTGCCCGAAGCCGTCGACGCGAAGAGGCTCGCGGCCGTCGAGGTGAAGGACTGGCTGTCAAGGCCGGTGGCGGCCTGCCATGACCAGAGTGAAACGTTCGAGGATCCGCCGTTGGTCGAGTAGACATCCGAGCCGATGTTGGCGTTGCTCACGAGGCCAGGGAGACTGTCGGCACTCGCGGCGACCGAGCCGCCGCCGGGACCGTCGAGCAAGATATTGTCGAGGACAACGGCTCTCGACGAGCCGCCCAGGAGGGCCAGGGCCCATCCCTGACCGGCCATGGTGACCGTGTTGTTGACCACCTGGTCGCCGGTGGAGACGCCCCCCGACGCGGAAGGATGCAGGACGATCCCGGCCGTGCCCAGGCCCGTCGCGAGGTTGTCCCGGATCTGGGAACCCTGCACGCCGGCGAGGTCGATCCCGGTGCCGTCATTTTGCAGGACGTTCCGCTCGATCAACGCGCCGGTCAGGGTCGGCTCTCCGATCAGGGAGATTCCCGACCCCGCGTTGCCCTGGGCAACGTTTTCGCGGGCGACCATCCCGGGGCCCGAGCCGTCAACCAGAATTCCGCCGCCGGTATTCGAGCTGCTGGTCGCATTGCCCTCGATGTCGAGCCCCGTCACGCCGGTCGCGTCGATCCCCCAGGCCGCGCTCGACGTGATGGAATTCTGGAGGAGCGAGATCGAGTTGCCGCCGGTCGCCAGGATGCCGTCGCGCGGCATGCCCGCAATCTGAAACCCGGTGATCTCGACGTTGTTGCTCTGCAGAGTGATGCCGTCGAGTCCGTCCGGACCCGGCGATGTGATGGCCGCACCGGGATCGGCCCGGAAGGTGATCGGGGCGACCGCCGACCCGCGTGACGTCAGCGAAAATCCGGAATAGTTGCCGGCCATCACCTCGACCACGTCGCCGGGAAGAGCGGAGTTCGCTGCGTGCTGCAGCGTCTTCCATGGTGCGGAAGCCGACCCCGAAGCGGTGTCGTCGCCGAGAGGCGAGACCACCAGATGACTCAAGACAAGGCGGGGCTCCATCCTCTCGATGGATGGACGCAATCTGCGCGCACGGGTTCTCAAGGCTCTCTCCTGGTGCGACTCGATTAATTGATGCATGTAGCTTCGAGGGGGGGCGAAGCCTCGCAACCGGTGGTTCCGGCTGCTTTAGAAACGAAGTGGAAGCAAGACTTATATAGCGAACTCTAGGACATAGGGAATAGCAAAATCAGATTTTTCGAATTCTGACCAATGGATTCGAATTGTACTAAGATCCATTGACTTCGAAATCCAAGAAGCGAGAATGAAAAGGATATCAGATAGATCTAGGTATCCTCTAAAAGCATGATTTACAAGATCTTGTAGGAAATGGTTCGCCGCGCCATGAGTGGATTCATGGGAGGCACCAATGGGTCATTGACGATCAAAAATCGACTGATTTGCCGTTTGAAGAGATCGTTCCGTTTCGTTCCGAAAAAGTTTTATAAAGCATTATTCAGGGGGCAAGCTCACGACTTTGTGAGCCCGTCAACAATCAAGATCGCGCGGTTTCGAGCGATCAGGAAAAACGAGATTTCCGCGTCCGGGATTCATTTTTGAGACGCTGGTGCGTCCATGGACGCACCGAGGTTGGTAGGCGAGCCAATGGATCGGGAGTTGAGTGGGAGGGTCGGCGGAGGGGCACTTGGCCGGCGGTCGGGCCGGTGGAGGATCGGTGGGCCATGCTAACGATCGGGCACTGACCGTGTGAGACGTGCGATCGGGCCGAGCGACGAGACATGGTCTGCGAGGAAGTTGATGCCGCCGGTGCGCGGCATCAACTTCCGAGGGACCGACCAGAATTTTCGAGGTCAGTGTCGATTGAGATCGGCGGCCAGCTGCCGACGAGCCTCGCGGTCCAATCGGTGGAGCGATGCATCGTTGAGCCCGAGGGCCTCCGCACTGGCGAGCGCCTGGATGGCGCCCTTGCGGTTGCCCGATGCCAGGCGGGCCCGGGCCAGGTGGAGCGCGATCTCGGGTTTCGGCGAACAGGCCATCGCCTCATCCAGGTCGGTAACAGCCTCAGTTGGCTTGCCCGAGGCGAGCAAGGCCAGGCCCCTCGTGTCGAGGAGGTCGGCCGAGGCGCCACCGATCGCCAGGGCCTGATTGACGATGCCAATTGCCTCGGCAGGGTCACCGGATTTTGAGTAGGCGATCAGCCAGGCGAGATTGTTCAACACTCCCGAATCGGTGGGCGAGTCCTGGACGAGCCGCCGGAGGATTTCGATCGCCGCCGGATCGTCTCCTTGGAGCGAGCGGACCGTGGCCAGGGCAAAGCGAAGTGATGATTTCGACGGGGACTTCACCAGGGCTTCCTCGATCCGTCGGGCGGTGACCCTCAAGGATTCCGGTGAGGGCTCCGACGCCGTCAGGGCGATGATGGAGGCCTGGGCCACGGTTTCGGGAGGCCCGATGGCCCAGGCCGCCTCGAAGATTGGCATCGCCTCGGAGATCCGCCCTCGACGCCCGAGGAATCCGGCCAGGGCCAGTCGGATCTCGACGCCCTCGCGGCCTGCGGGCGAATCGGCCAGCTTGTGCAAGCAGGCCTCGGCGTCATCGAAGCGTTTCAATTCCTCAAGGAGGTTCGCGGCGAAGCCGAGCCCCTTGGGGTTCGCCCTGGCGTAGTCCAGGACAAGGGCCGCGGCCTTGGAACCATCTCCGAGATCGTTCTCCAGCCGGGCGGCGACGGCGACGGCCCTGGAACTGCCCGGTGCGGCCCGGTCGAGCCTCCGGGAGATGACCCGGGCCAGGTCGAACTGCTTCCTCCGGCGGAGGGCGTCGGCGAAGAAGGCGAGGTACCGGGGATCTTCAACGCCCGAAGTCAGGAGCCCCTGCATCAGCTCGCGTGCCCTGGACCATCCGTCGTGGGATTCCTGGAGCTGGGCCAGTCGGAACCGGTCCTCGGGCGTCGACACCCCCTGGGCATCGAGGTCTTCCAGGCTCCGGATGGCTTGAAGCCGCTTGAGTCGGTCAGGCTGCATCGCCAGGACCAGGGACTGGACCCTCGTCGCTTCCACGTCGTTGGCCCCGGGCTGGGTCACGCCCTCGCCGAGGAGTCGCAGGGCCTCTCGTGGGCGTCCGGCGGCGGCGGCCAGAGCGGCCCGAGTCCTCGAGGCCCATTCGGCGTCGCTCGCCGAAACGGACCCGAGCGAGGCCAACCGGGCCAGCTCGGCATCGGCCTCCGCAGTTTTGCCCTGCCGGAGCAGGACGAGCGCGAGTTCGCGTCCAACCTTGGGGTCTTTCGCGATCGCCGCCCGGTAAGCCTCCAGCGCCGGGGCCGGTTGCCCGGCCGCGTCGAGGCACCGGGCCTTCGCCAGCAAGAAGTCGACCCCCTCACCGGGGCCGAGGACGGCGGCCAGAGCCGCGTCGACCTCGTTGCTTCGCTTGGCCTGCCGACGGTTCCGGATCAGGGCGACCCGGGCTTCGTCCCGGGCCGGATCGATCGCCAGGGCCTGGCGGAACTGGACGGCGGCTTCCTCGCGACGGCTCAGGGCCTCGCTGGCCTGCCCTCGGGCCTCGGATCGGACCGCGGCGGCCTCCAGGGCCCTCCCCAGGCCGAGGAGGTCCGCCGCGTTGGCAGGCGACGAGCGGATCGCCTGCCGGGCCGCCTCGACGGCTCCATCCGGATCGCCCAGGGCGAGCCGGGCCGTTGACAGAACCCGTTGAAGCTCTTTGGGAAGCGGACCCGCCGCGTCTCGCCAGCGATCGAGGAGCCGGACGGCCTCGGTCGCCCGGCCCCGATCGATCTGGATCGTCGCGGCCCGGGCGGCGACCGACGGGTCATGGTCGCCCATCTGAAAAGCCTGGAGGTAATGCTTGAGAGCCCCGTCGACATTCCCATCCCGTTCGTCGGCCTCGGCTTCGAGCCGGGGGATCACCACCCAGTTCGGTCGGCGTGAAGCGACCACGCCCAGGAGCTTCCTGGCCTCGGCCGGGACCTTCGAGTTGGCATCCGACGCGGCCCTCACGACCATCCATCGGGCCGACTGATACCGCCAGATGGTCCCGTCCTCTCCCTCGACTCGCCTCACCTCCGCGAGCCATCGGGTAAAGCCATCGCTGTCATTGCTGGCGATGGCGCGGTCCAGGAGGGCGAGTCGCGATTCGAGGTCCGTCGAGGATTGCTCGGCCAGGGTGGCCCAGAGCTCGGTGGCTCCCTTGGTGTCCCCGATCCGGGAGTGGACCGAGGCCAGGCCCGCGAGGAGCCTCCGACGGTCGGGAGCGGCGAACCGATCCGCCCCTTCGCCCAGCGCGGTCAGCCCGGCGATGGCCCCCGCCCCGCCCTTCCCCGCCAGGACCGCGGCCCTCGACAGGCGAAGGTCAACCAGGTCGCCCAACCGACGACCGGCCTCGTCGAGGATTTGTCCCCGGCGGTCCGGATCGACCTCGATCGCCACCAGGTCCAGCCAGGGCTCGACGCGGTCGGGGTTACGGTCCCTGGCCGCCTCGAGGGCCAGTCGGGCTTCTTCGACACGGCCCGAGCCCGCCAGGATCGAGGCGCGGAGCCTGGCGACCTCGGGGGAATCGGGGGAACCGACCGGCCCCTCCTTCGCCGCATCGACGGCCCGGCTGGCCTCGTCCCACCGGCGATCGGCCTGAGGTTTGATCAGCTCCCGGGAGATAAGCAGGGTGGCCAGGCCGAGTCGGGCTTCGACCGAGCCTGGCGCGGCCTTCCGGAACGCCTCCAGGGCCTCGTCCGACCTGCCCACCTGGTTGAGGGTCGAGGCGATCCGAAGCTCGACAATCGGCCTGAGCTGATCGAGGGAGCCGGCCGGTAGGGCCTGGAGGGACCTCCGGAAGGCGGTGAGCGCCTGCTCGGGGTCATGGAGTCCCACCGAACATTCGCCGAGGAGGTACTCCGCCCGGGCGACCACGCTCGACAGGTCCGGCCGTCCTTTGAGGGGACCGGGGACTCGCGAAAGGAATCGGGAAGCCTTCACCCAATCGCCGGAGGCGTGGGCGAGCTGGCCCTCCAGGTAAGCCAGGAGCGGCGCCTGGCAGCCCGCCTTCCGAAGCTCCTCGGTCTCCGCCAGGGCCTCGGCGGTCCGACCGGCCTGGATGAAGATCTCGGCTCTCGACCAGCGGAGGTCGAGAGTATCCCGGCACCCTTCAATGCCCTTGGAGAGCCAGGTTAGCGCCTCCTTGAACCGGTTCCCGGCCACTTCCAGGCTAGCCAGGACCTGATAGGTATGGGAATCGCCGGGTCGCTTCGCCGTCACCTTGCTCAGAAGCTCGCGGGCCTGATCGGCATGCCCGGAGGCCGCGGCCTGCTCGCCGGCTTTCAGGAGGACGTCGGTGTCCTCGGGAGCGAGCCGGAGCGCCTCGTCCAGGTCGGCCTCGGAGCCGCTCAGACCGTATCGGGAACGGTAGGAGGCCCGCTCGAGGTAGGCCTCGGGCAATCGGCCGGAGGCCTCGACGATCCCTTCCCCCTGGCCGACCCCCATGATCAGGTCGGCTTTTTTCGGGTTGTCGAGGTGGTCCCTGAGCATCCGGGCTAGCCCGGCGTGGGCGGCGACAAGCCATGGGGCGTGCTCGCGGGCCTTCTCATACCACGACGCGGCCGGGGCGTATCGAAGCTCGGCCTCGTCACAACGGCCGAGCATCAACTCGACCTCACCGTTGTCGGGCAGCGACTTCAAGAGGATCGTGAGGTGCGCCCGGGCGACATCGGGCGATCCGAGCCCCAGGGCCCGCTCGGCGGCCATCCGGCGGAGCCTGTCATCGCCAGGGATCCGGACCAGGGCCTTTTCCAGGACGTCGAGCGCGTCGAGCTTCGCCTCCTGGGTGTCGGCCAGGCGGTCGGTCGCCGCCGCGACGCGGCTGAGGACGTTGAGATCACCCGGAACGAGGGAGAGATACCGCCTCCGGATCTGGGTCGCCTCGGACAGCTTGCCCTCGTCCTCGAGGCGGTCGGCGCGTCGGAGGAGCGAGGATGCATTCCGGGTGACCTGGCGGCCGTGGAGGACGTGGACACCCCCGGACATCAGGACCGTCGCCGTGATCAGCAGGATCAGGATTCTGATGTCGAGTCGCCGTCTCATCGTTCTCAAGCTCCCTTGAAATCAGTCCCCTCGGCAACTCGCGACAGAGGGTGCTGTCGCCCTGACCATCCTGCGTGATCGGGGCCACACCCGGCCGCCCGCAAAGGGGCGGCCAGGTGTGGCGATTGAAGGTCGGAACTTCAGGCCTTGCGGCGAAGTTTCCTGAACAGCAGGACCACGGGCAGGCCGAGCAGGGCCGAGGCCAGCGTCGCCGGCTCGGGGACGATCGTCGGGGCGAACGCGGGCTTGGTCGACGTGGCTCCGTCGATCAGGTTGACGGCGCCGACGGTGTAAGCAGTGGCATTGGTGCGGATGACCATCACCTCGGTGTTCTGGCCCGGCTGCACCCCGAGCTGGGTCCCTCCTGTGTAGTTGAAGCCGATGGTCGTCGTATCCCGGTCGCCGGACACGGGGGCGACCCCTCCGGAGGTGAAGCCGAACGCGCTGGTGCTGAGTGCGATCACATCCGTGGTGAACTGCGGGCCGAAGACAATCGCGGTGAAGCGACCCATCTTGTCGTTTGCCGACGAGTCAATCATGACCTGGTAGGCGAAATCCAGGGTCTGGGGTCCGGAAATTGGGTTCGTCTGGAGGACCTCGGCCGTATATGAGCCGGAGAGGGTGACGCCGAGGACGGTGCTCGAGAAGGTACCGCTGACGGTGTTGAGGAGGGTGTCAGTGCTGAACGCGGGGCCGGATACGAATGTGTTCCCGAGGGGGATGCCCGTATCTCCGACATTCAGCAAGGTGGCCTTCGACGTGGACGGCGTGGCCAGCAGCGCGAGCAGCGCGGCGGTCGCCAGGAGGCATCTGGACCTGGACATAGGAGGATCTCCGTGGAAGGGTGTGATTAGTCGTTCCTCTGCCGGGAGGCCCGGCCGCACGAGGCCGCCGCGCAAGCGGCGAACTAATGCATGGTGTTTACATCTCTAACGAAAGTCAAGAACCAATAATCATCGATGAATTTTGGGTCATTTGCCCTCGGCCTCCTCGCTCCCCTGGAAGGGGTCTCGATGTCGGCGTCCCGCGACATCGTCGGGTGGCGAGCATCCCGTGGCCCTCTTCAGACCCGGACCGACGCCCCCGGGCGGCCCGAGGGGATTCCCGGGGGCCCGGCTAGTTCGAAGTCGCGAGCCTCGGCGACCGTACCGTCCCAGCCGGCCTCGGCGGCCCTGGCCAGGTTGTACAACTCGCGGGCGGTGGCGTAGTGGTAGGTGAAATCGGGGTCGGCCTCGGCCAGGGCGGCGAGGTCGCGGTGGAAGCGGGTCATCCCCTCGCCGAGGAGGGCCCGGCGGTTGGCCTCGGGCGCCCCGTGGGTGTGGAGCTTGACGAAGGCCCAGTCGGGCCGACCTCGGACCCGGACTCCGGCCTTGAGCCAGTCGTGCAGGCGGTCGATCGAGGCGGCCTGGCCAGCCTGGAGGCAGCCGTTCTCGAGCCGGGGCAGAACGCCCCATTTCCTTCTCTGCCAGGACAGGGCGAGCGGACCCTGGATGAGCATCAGCGAGCGGTCGGGCTGCGGGCCGTCGCCGACGTCGGTCCCGGAGTCGTGCGACCGGGGCCGGACCGGGTCGTCGACGGCGTAATAGATGCTGTTGATCTTCCGGGTCTGGGTCGGGCTCGGGGCCGAAGGGAGCGTGAAATCGGCATAGCAGCCGGTCTCCCTGAGGGCGTCGAGTTCGTCGACAACGCCGCACCACCGGCCGTCGGGTCGGGAATTGTCCAGGGCCCAGTTGCCGTGGATGAAGCCGTAGGCGGCCCGGCCATCGCCCCGCCTGGCCAGCAAGCCGTGACGGCCGGCGAGCGTCTCACGGTATTCCACGAGCCTCGACCGGAGGTTGGCCGAGGTGTCGCAGTCGTGGTGGAGGTGAACCTCGACCTCGCCGAACCCCCGTCGGCAGAGGGACGCCAGAGCGTCGATGTGCGACGGGTCGTAAGTCTCCATCGGGTAGAAGAACGTATGCCGGGGCGGCCGGCCGTCGCTATCCCGGATCGAGCCGAAGAGCCGAGGGTAGCGGTCGACCCAATCGTCGACCCGCTCGGACGCCAGGGCCCGCCCCGCCCCTCCGGCGTTGGGTTCAAAATGGTCGGCGATGCAGAGCAGGAGTCGAGTCGGGCCGGGCGAGGGCCGGTGTCGGCCCAGGGCCGACCGGATCGCATAGGACGGCAACCACCGGTCGACGCCCCGGCGGTGGGCGGACCGGGCGGCCAGGGCGATCGAGGCGGCGAAGCCGGCCAGTGGAAGGGCGATCGCGGGGTTCATCGGGTGACCCCCCCCGGCGCCCTTGGCGTCGGGTCCCAGGTCCCGGTTGCTCCCCCGCTGGCCCATCGGAAGAAGCCCGCCAGGAGTGCCAGGTTCATCCCGGCGAAGAGGGCCGGGACTCTCATCAGCATCGGGATCCGAACCCGGGGAGGCGCCAGGGCCGTGGCGCTGGCCAGGGCGTAGAAGGCAACCTGGGCGATCGCGAAGGCTCGATAGCCCGGCCGACCCGAGATCGCCAGGGCCGACGCCCCGAACAGGGCCCCCGCCAGGAAGAACGGGCCGAGCCAGCGGAGGACCTTGTGCGAGAAGAAGGCCAGGGCGACCCAGCCCCGCCTCGGATCGAGCAGCGGGCCGAGCAGCCGGAGGGACTGGAACCCCCCCGCGCCGATCCTCGAACGGCGGCGGAACTCGCCCGGGAGGTCGGCCGCGGTCTCCTCGAAGGCCAGGGCCCCGGGGTCGTGGACGATGGAGCAGCCGGACTCGAGCCGGGCCAGCATGGGGAGGACCAGGTCGTCGACGATCGTCCCGGCCGGGACCGGGACGAAGCAGGCGCGGCGGATCGCGTAGATCGCCCCATTGGCCCCGAGGAGGGCATCCAGCCTCGCCTCGGCCCGCCTGAGAAAATTCTCGTACTTCCAGTAGAGGCCGTCCGCGTTCCGGCCGGTCGCCGGGTCGGTCAGGATAAGCTGGCCGCAGGCGACGCCGACCGAGGGGTCAGCGAAACAGCGACCCAGCCTCCGGGCCGCCTCCGGGTCGAGCCTGGTGTTGGCGTCGGACAGAAGGACCACCTCGCCGGCCGCCAGGGGAATCGCGTCGTCGAGGACCGCCGCCTTGCCCCGCCTCTTCCGGAATTCGAGCAAGGAGACCCGAGGTCCGGCGAGATTCCGGACGACCTCGGCCGTCGCGTCGGTGCTCCCGTCGGAGGCGACCACGACATCGAGGAGGTCCGGCGGGTAGTCGCCCGCCAGGGCATCGCGGATCCGGTCGCCGATCACGGCCTCCTCGTCGTGGGCGGCGATCAGGATGGTGAGCCTGGGCAGCGCCGAGTCGGGCATCGGGGGTGGGGCGACAGCCGGGACCGAGGTGCGGGATGCTACCCAGATCAGGGCCGGATATCCCAGGTAGCTATAGGCAACCAGGGCCGAGGAGGCGACGGTCAGAGTTTCGAGCATGGGACCTCCTCTCCCCCGGGGGGGTGGGCTTCAAAGTGACTCAAACCTGGGACGGGTCGGGCGCGGGTACGGCGATCGCGGTCGTCGAGGCCGGGGGGGCGGGCCGTCGTCGACGGACGACCCGGGCCGGAACCCCCACCACTGTGCAATCCGGCGGGACGTCGCGGACAACCACGGCGTTGGCTCCGACCCTGGCCCCGTCGCCGACGACGACCGGGCCGATCACCTTCGCCCCGGCCCCCAGAAAAACGCGGTCGCCGATCGTCGGGCTGGCCCGGCCCTCGGCACCGATGGTGACCTGGTGCATGATCGTGACCGAGGATCCGCCTCGAACCTCGCCGTTGATCACGATCCCGTTGGCGTGGACCAGGACCAGGCCAGGGCCGAAGTCGGCCCCTCGGCCGATCACGCAGCCGACGATCGCGGAGTTCATCTTGTTGAAGACCATCGCCAGGAGGCCCAGTCGATGGTGGACGGACCACTGCATGAGTCGATAGAGGATGATGGCCGCCGTGCCGTCGGCCAGGGTGGCCCGGAGCTGGTCGACCGGTCGGTCGTTGCCGTAGCACCAGAGGGCCTTGCGGCGGATATCGCCCGCGATCAGGCGGATCATGGTGATTCCCCCAGGACCGAGAGGGCCTTTGCGGGTTCGGGCAGGGCCAGGTCGCGGCGGAGGTCCAGGACCTCACCGAAGTAGCCCTCCCGGTCGCCCAGAGTGTCGGCGGCATCGGTACCGAGCACCAGGAGCGAGGCATGTTGGTAAAGTTCGGCCGGCTCGTCGACGAGCAGGGCGGCCAGGTGCGGCATGTGGCGGTCCACGTAGGCGAGGTTGCGGCCCCTGAGCCGCCCCAGGGCCACGCCGGGGTCGTAAATCCTCAGGTCGTACCCTCGGCCGATCAGGGTCTCGGCCAGGATCACGAGTGGGCTCTCCCTCAGGTCGTCGGTCCCGAACTTGAAGCTCAGGCCGGCGAGTCCGATCCGGCGGTGGCCCGTTTCCTCGATCGCGTCGATGGCCCTCTGGAGGTGTGAGTCGTTGGACCGGAGGATCGAGGGGAGCAGGTCCATCCGGAGCCCCGAACTTTCTGCGTGGCGGGTCAGGGCGCGAAGGTCTTTGGGCAAGCAGGAGCCGCCGAAGGCGAACCCGGGCCGGAGGTAGGCCGGGCTGATGTTCAGCTTGGAGTCCGAGCAGAGCAACTCCATCGTCCGATGACCGTCGGCGCCGAGCGACCGGGCCAGGGCCCCGATCTCGTTGGCGAAGGTCACTTTCAAGGCGTGGTAAGCGTTGCAGGCGTACTTCACGAGCGCGGCGGTCCTCGTGTCCACGACGTAGGTGACGGCCCTGGTCCTGGCGACCTCGTGGAGCCAGAGGACCGGCCGGGCCGATTCGGCGTCGGGGGCGCCGACCAGGATGAATGGCGGGTGGTCGTAGTCGCGGACGGCCGTTCCTTCGCGGAGGAATTCCGGGTTACTGGCGAGGATCAGGCCCTCGGCCGGCCCCCGGCCGGAGGACTCCGCCAGGATCGGGGCGAGGCGTTCCTCGAGGATCCCCGGCAGGAGCGTGGAACGGATCACGACGGCGTAAGGCCTGGTTTCGCCCCGGCAGGCCTGCCCAATCGCCTCGACGACCCGCTCCACGGCCTGGGCGGAGACCGAACCATCGCGACTCGAAGGTGTGCCGACGGTCACGACAGCCAGGTCGGTCCCGCGGATCGCCTCGGCCGCGTCGGTCGTGGCGGAGAGCCGCCCGGAGCGCACACCCCCGAGGATCAGGGCGTCGAGGCCGGGCTCGGGGACCGTCGCCCTCCCCGACCCGATCTCGGCCACCTTATCGGCATCGATATCCACGCAGACGACCCGACGGCCGTCGCGGGCCAGGCAGCCGGCGGTCACGCATCCGACATATCCAATTCCGAATACAGCAATCCCATTCACGAGGCCCTCCTCCCACTCGCTTCAACGGCGAGTTGACAGATCCGGTCGAAGTCGCGTGCGATCGGTTCGGTGCCCGAATGGGCCGCGACGAACCGACACGCCGCACCGCCCAGCGCCGCTCTCCGGGCCGGGTCAGCCAGCAATCCCGCCACGGCCGCCGCGAAGTCGGCCGGGCCATCGGCCAGGATCAGATGCTCGTTGGGGACGACCGGGAGCCCCTCGGCCCCGATCGATGTGCTGACCACGGCCTTGCCCATGGCCATGGCCTCATAGATCTTCAGACGGGTCCCACCCCCGACGAGCAAGGGGACCACGACCACCTCGGCCTCCGCGAGATGCGGCCGGACGTCGGGCACCCCGCCGAGGATGGTGATCGCGTCCGTTCCCGAGAGCCGGGCAACCGACCGGGGTGGGTGGCGGCCGACCACCTGGAACGAGGCCGAGGGGACCTTCCTGCGAATCGCCGGCCAGATCTTGCCGGCGAAATGGAGGACGCCGTCCTCGTTGGGCAGCCAGTCCATCGAGCCGACAAAGGTGACACGTCCGGGGACGGCCAGCGAGGCCGGGGCCGGCGTGTAATAGTCGAGATCGACCGAGGTTTCGATCGCGTGGACGTGGTCCCAGCCGTAGTCGTCGCGGAAGGCCCGGAGGTCGGGCTCGCTCACGGCGATCACCGCGTCGAAATGGGGTCCGCAGGACGCCTCGAACCGGCACATCCGCCGCCACTGGAGCTCCATGTAACGGGCCATGATCAGGCTGGAGGCAGCGGCGGCGTGCCGCCCGAGGATCCGCGCCTCCACATTGTGCTGGAACAGGACCCTGGCCGCCGGGAAGGGTCCGATCAGGTGCTTGGCCATCTGCACGGTGTCGCAGATCGCCAGGTCAAACTGGCCACCGGCGGCCAGCTCGGCCGCCCTCGCCCTCAACGCCGGGTCGTAATTCCGGGCCACGGCGAACGGCTCGGCCGAGATCAGGTTGCGCGAAAGATCGCGGAAGAATCGCGGGCTTCGTCGCGGAGCAGCCTGGTGCGGGACGGCCTCGAGCCGAAGTCCCAGGTCTCGCATGGCCTCGGCCTGCGGCTCCTCGCCGGGCCTGAGATTGCAGAGATAGGTGAGCTCGTGCCAGCGGGCCAGGTGGCGGACGATGTTCAGAGCGCGGATCTTCCCGCCGGTATCGTGCGGGAAGAGGACCTGTTTGTGAACGAAGAGGATTCTCATGGTCAGGCCCCCCGTCTCATGTCTGCGGACAGGGTTGCGGACGCCCGTCCAGGGCCGTCGACGACCCGTTCCAAGATCCCGATCAGCTCGTCGATTCCCTCGTCGACTCCTCGGGGAGGGCGGATTCCGCCCTCGGGGGGGTCGGGGGGTCGTTTCAGGGCCATGGCCAGCGCGTCGGCGAGGGCATCCGGGTCTCCCGGCGGGACCAGGAGGCCCCGGCCAAGATCGGCCACCTCGGGGACGCCGCCGACCCGGCTGGCGACGAACGGGATCCCGCAAGCGGTCGCCTCCAGGAGGACCGTCGGCACTCCCTCCGACCGGCTCGGGAGGGCCAGGACCCGGGCCGCCCGATAGCGGGCCGGCAACTCGTCGTGGGGCATCGGGCCGAGTAACTCGACGCGCCTCTGGAGGCCCAGGCGGGCGATCCGACGCCGGAGCCATGACTCGAGGGGGCCGCCGCCGATGATCTGCCCGGCGAAGGGGACTCGCCGCTCGAACAGCCTGGCGAAGGCGTCCAGGAGGACGTCGAGCCCCTTGACCGGCAGCAGGTTGCCGACCGTCAGGACAATCGGCGGGCCGCCCGGGTCCAGGCCGAGCAGGGTCCGGGCCTCGGCTTCGGGACCAGGCCGGAAACGAACCAGGTCGACGCCGTCATAGTTCACGGCGACCCGCCCGGGCCGACCGCCCAGCTCGACGACTGCCCGGGCCAGATCCTGGCTCACGGTGACCACCGCGTCGGCGCCTCGGATGGCTTCGATGGTCCCGGCTCGGCGGCCCGGGGAAGCGTCGAGGCCGAGGACGTCCGAGCCGTGCGCCATCAGGACGACCGGGAGCCCGGCAGCCTGGCCAAGCCGGACGGCGGCCAGTCCGTCCGGATAAATCCAGGGGGCAAAGATCAGATCCGGTTCGAAGGAGCGGACGATTCGCCCGAAGCACCCGGCGACGGACCGTTCGTAGGATTCGCCGAGGGCACCCCTCCAGAGCCGCGGGAGGTAGTAATAGCGGGGATGATGAATCTCCAGGCCGTCGACCCTGGCGATCCGGCCTCGAGGGAGGGCCGGCCGGCCCCCGAGTCGGGCCGCGAACTCGACCGTCCAGGGGACCGGCGCGACGACGGCCAGGGGCACTCGAGTCGACAACCGTCGGAACCGCTGACGGTTGAAGGCCGCCAGTCCAGGCTGGTAGGGATTGGGGTGGATGGTCGTCATCGCGAGGATACGCACAGGGTGGCCTCCGATCGCCCCAGGAGTTCCAGGTAATGCTCTCGGTAACGATCCGCCGACGACCGCAGGCTGAAGGATCGCCCGACCATTTCCCGGCCGGCCTCGCCGAGCCTCGACGCCATCGAGGGATTGGTGGACAGGGCGATCAACGCCCGGGCGAGGGCGGCCATGTCTCCCGGCTCGACCAGGATCCCGTTCTCTCCCTCGATGACCAGCTCTCCCAGGCCGCCAACGCGAGTGGCCACCACGGGAAGGCTCGCCGCCCAGGCCTCCAGGATCGCCAGCGGCATCCCCTCCGAGCTGCTGGTCATCGCGAAGACGTCCATCGCCGCGAGGCAGGCTGCGGGCCTCGCCTGATAACCCGCGAAATGGATCGCATCCTCCAGGCCAAGTTGCGAGGCGAGACGTTCGAGGTCGCCCCGGAGCGGCCCGTCCCCCACGATCAGGAGTCTGGCCGTCGGGAGAGCCGATCGGACCTCTCCGAATGCCCGGATCAAGTCTCCCTGCCGCTTCACCTCGACCAGTCGGCCGACGGTCCCGATCGTGGGGACGTCGGGCGGGATCCCCAGCTCGACCCGGGCCGCTCGACCGGTCGAAGGGTCGCCGGCGAACTCGATCGCCTCGATCCCGTTGGGCACGACCCGAACCTTGTGGAGCGGGGCGATTTTCCGCGAGCGGACCTCCTCCGCGATGTCAGCCGAGACGCAGAAGACCCGGTCGGCCTGGCGGCAGGCCGCCCGGCCCAACCATCGGAGGGTCGTCCGGCCTCCATAATGCTTGCCGTGCTCGGTGTGAACCACCGTCGGGACGCCGGCCTTCCGGGCGGCCGGGCCGGCATAGAGCAGTGCGCCGACCTGATGGGTATGGAGGACATCAGGCTTCCAGTCCAGGAGCCAGGCCTCGAGTGGCCTGAAAATTTCGGGACGGAAGCCGGGCCGCTTGCCGAAGGCGACTACCGACGCCCCGGCGTCCTCGGCCTGGCTCGCCAGCGACCCGGCCTGTTCGAGGCAGGCCACCGCGCAGGGATGATCAAGGTGGACGAACTCGCGGGCCAGGCCAACCACGACCCGCTCCAGGCCTCCGCAGTCCAGAGACAGGGTGACGTGGGCGACCCGGGGCCTGGGCCATCCCCGATCCCGGGGCGTCCCTGGGCGACCTCCGACCTCGAGGGCAGTCGGGCGGGCCTCGAGGGCAAGGCCCTTGACTCGCCGGTCGTTCATGACTTCCCCTTCGCTTCGGCTTCGGGCACGAAGAACGATTCCGATCGGGCGAATCGGCACCGGACCAGGCACCAGATCGCCTCGAGCCCGTGATGCCAGCGGATCTTCTTGCCCTCGGGAATCCCCCGGGCGTTGTAGGAGATCGGGACATCGAGGATGGCGTAGCCCCGTCGGAGGAGTTTCGAGGTGACTTCCGGGCAGAACTCGAAACCGGTGCAGCTGAGGCGGATCGAGCGGAGGGCATCGGCCCGGAACGCCTTGGTCCCGGTCGCCTCGTCGGTCAACCTCGACCCGTAAAGCAGATTGGTGACGAGCGTCAGGATCCGGTTGGCCAGCCGGTTGGCGGGGTGCATCCCCGAGGGCTGACCCTCGAGAAAGCGGGAGCCGTAGACTACCGAGGCGCGGCCTTCGACCAGCGGCCCGAGCACCACTGGATAGTCGGCCGGATCATATTCAGTATCACCGTCCTGGATGAGGATGTATTTCCCGGTCGCCTTGGCCATGCCGATCCGGAGGGCGGCGCCCTTGCCGAGATTGACGAGCGAGTGGTGGACGATGACCAGGCCGGCGTAGCGGTCGACCAGTTCGCCCGAGCCGTCGGTCGAGCCATCGTCGACGACGATGATCTCCTTCTCGAGCCCGGGCGGGATCGGAGCATCGAAGACTTGTTGCAGGATCGTGGGCAAGCTCCGGAACTCGTTGTAAATCGGGATGATGATGGAGACCTTGGGATGGTCGGCCGTCGCGGCGGGAGGCCCGCTCTGGGTCGCAACGGGACCTGTGGTATCGGACGCCGGGCGGGCATCGCAACTGGCCATCGGGAACATCGCGGGTCCTCCTTCGCCTTCGACCGGGGTCGGGGTCGTTCGGGGCTACGCCGCTTTAGCGGGCCCTGGTGATCGAGGTGGCTCGTCGAAGCCGCCGGATGAGCCGCTTCGAGGCCGACTGGAGTGTGGTCCCGGGATGGCTCGAGGCGTTGACGTCGGCCCTCTGGTCGAAGTAGGAAACGCCCTCCTCCTCGACGCCGAAGAGTTGGCGACGGAGCCGGGTGGTGGCCAGGCGCTCCAGGTCGCGGGGAACGGCGTTGGCGTAGTTCTTCACCCAGAAGTGCGAGTAGGCGTAGATCAAGGACTTCCTGACCTTCGGGCTGGTGTTGTCCAGGGCCATGTGGAGGACGTGAGTGTTGAAGAGCACCGCGTCGCCCGCCTTCGGGACGACCTTGACGGCGGCCTTGGAGGATTCCAGGTCGTCGATCACCGGGCGGGGCGCCTCGCGAGGCAGGCGGTGACTCCCGGGGATGAAGGCCAGGCAACCCTGGTCCGGCGACAGGTCTTCGAAGAAGTAGTGAACTTTCACAAAGAAATTGAGGCTGTGCCCGAGGTCGATCCCCAGGACCTCAGCAAGGTCGCTGTGCCAGGGGGCGGTGTGGGTCCGGCCTGGCGGGAAGATCCGGGCGTGCGTGTGGTTGAGCTGGATGTCGTCGCCGACGGCCATCCGGAGGATCGGCATCATCGCCGGCAGGTCGACCAGGTCGACGAAGCAGTCGTCTTCATCGAGGATGTCGGGCAGGTCGTAGAACCCGGTGTGCCCATCGGGAACTCGGCGGGCGGCCGCTCGGTCGAACGCGAGTCGAACCCTGTTCGTCGTCGCCGGGTCGATCACGCCTGGCAGGTGGAGAAAGCCCTGGAATTCATACTGGAGCCGCTCGTCGGTCGTCATGGTCAAATTCCTCGATTCATCGTGGCGTCGTCGTAGGCCGCCCGGGACCCGGACGCGCCTTCGCGTCCAGCTGTCGACGGGGAGGCCTGGGTCCCGGCCAGGCATCGCAGGAGGATGTAGCCACCCTCGGGCGAGAAGGGCTGAAGCCGCCAGCGTCGCCAGGCTGGGGCCAGGGCTTCCTTGATCCGGCCGTCGCCGAGGTGGCAAGCGGCCCAGAGGCGGTAGAATCGCGCCTCCCATCGTCGAGAATCCTTCCGACCCACCAGGTGGGCGTGCTCGCGGACGACCCGGAGCATGTTGCCGAAGTCTCGATCCACGTTCGACCTCGACATCGACCCGGACACGAGGACCGCCGTCGCCAGGAGCTCGGAGGCCAGGTAAGACGGCCAGCTTCCGAGCACCCGGATCCATAAGTCACGATCTTCGGCCGGTTCAAACTTGCCGGCGAACCGGTGGCCGCCAAGCGCCTCGCGACGGACGGCCACGGTCGAGGTCCAGGCGCGGAGCGCCATCCGGAAAGTTTCCATCCCTCGAGTGCGCAGCACCCGGTCGGTCGGCACGTCGCCAAAGCCGGTAAGATCCCGCTGGGGCGACCAGGGTTTCCGAGGACATCCCGGCAACTCGGTGTAATAGCAACTGGCCACCAGGCCGACTTCCGGATGCCGCCCGAGGACGTCGAGGCGATGTTCGATCGCATGGGGCTCCCAGTAGTCGTCGGCGTCGAGGAAGGCGAGCACCGAGCCCGAGGATCGCTCGATCCCCAGATTCCGGGCCGAGGCCGCACCGCCGTTCGGCTTGCGGATCAGCGTCACCCGGCCCCGGAAGGGTGTCAGGGCGGTCACGATCGCGTCCGTGCTCCCGTCATCCACGACCACGACCTCCTCGGCGGGGCGGGTCTGGGCCATGACGCTGTCCAGGGCCCGGGCGATCGTGCCCGAAGACTGGTAGGCAGGGATAATGACGCTGACGGTCAGCTCGGTCATCGGGATGTCTCCACCTGGGCCGCGAGCCGGCCCCGAGTCGCGACGAATTGGTAATAATCCTGGATCTGGTCGACGACCCGGTCCGTCTCGAAGTGATCCAGGCAGTGCCGGCGGGAGGCGAGAGCCCGACGGGCCAGTGCGGCCGGGTCTTCCAGCAGACGACCCATCGCCAGGGCGAGTGCCCCGGTCTCCTCCATGGCGATCGACTCGCCACCGGGACCGGCCGCCCAGGAGACCACCGGATGGGTCGAGACGATGCAAGGCAGGCCGCTCGCCGTCGCCTCCAGCAACGCGATCGAGATCATCTCCTTGAGGCTACAGAGGACAAACACATCAGCTGCCTGGTAAAGCGCCGGCATTCGCTCCCTGGGATGGTCAACCAGGAACCGGACCCGGTCGCCCAGCAGGGTCCGGGCCTCGGCGATCACGCCGTCGGTCTGGGTTTCACGACCGCCGGCGACCACGAGATAGGCATCCAGCGCCGGCCTCTGGTCGAGCATCCTGCGGAATTCAGCCACCAGGTAATCGATGCGCTTGTGGTCGCGTTTGATCGCGGCGGCCGTGAAAACGACACGGGCCTCGAGGGGAATTCCGAGTTCTCGCCGCGCTTCGACGCCGGACCCGGGGCGGAACGCATTGGCGTCGACGAAGTTCGGGATCATCGTCCACCCAGGACGCCAGGTCCCGGCGGCCCTCGCCTCCTCGACGTGAGCCGGCGCCAGATGCTGCACGAACTCGAACCGTGAGAGGAAGTCGAGCGGCTCGTCGGTCCCGTTCGCCAGGATCACGCGAGTCCGACAGAGTCCCAGGCGGCTGGCCTTCCGGACCAGCAGGGCGACCCCCGGGTCCTGAACATGGAGCACGTCGACTCGCTCGCGGCGGAGGAGCCTCACAAGTCCGGCTGCGAAGCTCACCTGCTCGACTCCATAGGGCGTACTCAGGCCAATCCGCCAGGTCGCCCAGGCAGGTAGGGCCGCCAGCATTCTCTGGTTTCCCGATGAACCCCGCCTGAGGCAGGAAACCAGGCGTTCGATCCCCTCGGAAGGAGGACCTCCTCCCCGGACGAGGATCGAGGCGACCCCGCGATCAGCCAGGGCCCGACCCAGGTCCGAAGCCCAGGATTCCACTCCTCGGGCAACGTGTCCAAGCCCACTCGAAGCAACGGCGATTCTCATGAGACGTCCCCCGGCAGATCGGACGATATACTATGAATTTTGATTATTGAATATTTGTATATCATTTAATTATCTCTATAGTTGAAGAATCAATGGCTGGTGGGCCTTCGGGGCGACCACTCGTATTCGCAAAGGTACGGCCCCTGCTCGGGGTGGGCCGAATAGCCCGAGGGTTCCCCCGCCCTCTCGACGACATCGACGATGCGTGCGACGTCGATGTGATCCAGCGCGTCGCCGTCGTACATCCAGAGCTCGATGGCGACCTGCCGGCCGGGTCGGAGCCGGACGTCCTGGAAGCGGCACTCGAAATGCTGAAGGCCCGGCCGGAGGTCGATCCGGAAACCGACCTCGTCCGTCCAGCTGGTGAAGAGTTTTGCCCCCTGCAAGGTCTTGACGACGATGGCGAGCGAGACCCCTCGGGCCTCGACGGTCGACTGGATCCCGATCACGCAGCGGAGGTCGTCATCGAGTCGGATCGCTGATGCGGGCCGGCCCTGACCGTTGAGCAGGCTCAGGGTTTCGAAGCGGGCCCGTCCATCCCCCCGCCTCGGCCGGCCCGAGAGATCCTCCTCGACCGAGTCGTCGAGGAGCCGGCGAATGTAGGACTCGACCACCTCCGTCGAGGGGCCGATCTGGACGAGTCGTCCCCGTTCGAGCAGGGCGGTCTTGCTACAAAGGCGGGTCACGAGGTCGAGGTTGTGACTGACGAAGAGGAGTGTCGTGCCTGACCTCGCGAGTTCCGCCATCCGGTCAACGCACCGTCGCTGGAAGACGGAATCCCCGACCGCCAGGACCTCGTCGACCAGAAGGATTTCCGGCTCGAGGTAGGCTGCAACGGCGAATGCCAGCCGGATGTACATCCCCGACGAGTAACGCTTGACTGGGGTGTCCAGGAAGGACTCGATGCCGGAAAATTCCACGATCCGGTCGAAGCGGAGGGCGATCTCGGCGCGACTCATCCCCAGGATGGAACCGCTCAGGAAGACGTTTTCGCGGCCGGTCAATTCCTGGTGGAACCCCGTCCCGACCTCGAGCATGCTGCCGATCCGTCCGGAGAGTTCAGCGCGACCCCTCGTCGGCACAGTGACTCTCGAGAGGATCTTGAGAAGCGTGCTCTTGCCCGCGCCGTTGCCGCCGACTACGCCGATGACCTCGCCGCGAGGGACCTCGAAGCTGATGTCCTGCAAGGCCCAGAACCCTTTGCTGTCCGACGCATCCGGACCCCGTCCCGGCATGAGCTTGGCCGGCATCGAAGCCAGTCCCGAGATCGCCTCCCGGAACGTCTTGCGATGCCCGCCCACCGCCGGGTTGAAGCGGTAACGCTTGCCCAGCCCTTCGATCTTGATCGCCATCTCGGCAGACATTCGGTGTGGACTCCGGTCGTGATTCCAAGAACTGTGCTGCGAGTCGGCCGCGAACGCAGGGCGACCGCCCGATCATCAGACGATGTCGGCGAACTCCCCCTCGACCTTCCGGAAATAGAGGCACCCCAGGATGAAGACGACCGGGGCGGCCATCGCCGCGACGGCCGTGGCCCAGAACGGGATGGGTGTACCCAGGGCTGAGGAGCGGAACGCGGCGACCAGGGGCGTCATCGGGTTGAGGCTCAGGGCCGCGTGGACAAGCCCTCGGGTCGGCAAGCCATCCGCTTGCATGTAAATCGAGGGCGTCGCGAACATCCACAACTGGACGAGAAACGGGATCACGTAGCGGAAGTCGCGATACGCGACATTGAGGGCGGCCAGCCCCACGCCGACTCCCAACCCGGTCAACGCGATCAGGGCGAACCAGACGGGCATGAGCAGGAGACCGGCGCCCGGGGCCACGCCGTACCAGGCCATCATCGCACCGAGGAGGGTCGAGGCGACCGCGAGGTCGACGGCCGCCCAGCCGGCCACGGCGAACGGGATGGCCAGCCTGGGGAAATACACCTTGGTGATGAGCCGCTCGGACCCGATCACGCTGTTGCCGGCCCCGGCCACAGTCGATGCGAAGAACATCCAGGGGAGCAGACCCGCGAAGACGTAGAGCGGGTACGGTACCCCTCCCGCGGAGCTGCCGGAAAACTTACCGAAGAAGGTCGAGAAGACGACCATCATCAGGAAGGGCTGGATGAGGGCCCACGACGCGCCCAGGGCCGTCTGTTTGTAACGGACCGCGATGTCGCGCCATGCGAGAAAGACCACCAGTTCCCGATAGCGCCAGAGCTCGCCGAAGTCCACCGCCCTCCACCCTTTGGCCGGCTGGATGATGGTCTTCGATAGCGTCGGAGGGGGCAAATTCACCCTCGCGGCCCGGCGGGCTTGAATGGCGGCTATATCGGCCTCAACTGCTGCGATCATCGGTGGTGCTCGGAAAGGTCCTGGGACGCTCCCCCGCTCATCCGAAGCGGGCGAAGAAATGGACATAAATGTGGGCAACGACCAGGAACGCCAGGCCTAGGAGGGTGGCATCCCTCACGAATCGTCCATCGAGCCGACGATGGGACGTCGGCGGATCGGTGGCCGCCAACCGGGCGTAGACGACAATCAGAGCGGGGATCATGTAAGTCGGTACGATATAGGCACGCGATACCGAGCACATCCCGGTCGCGTAGCCGACGAGCATCCCCACCAGATAGGGACGCATCCTCCGGAGCTCGTGGTCGATCACTTCGATCCCCCGACGCCCAAGCTTGGCGAGGCATTCGAAGCTCAAGGCGTACATCGCCAGGAAGAGCGTCCCGCCCAGAAACCCCATGTCGGGATAGCAATGAATGAACGAATGATGCGTTTCCTGGCCGATTGTCTCGGCGCAAAGCCCCTGGCCGATCCCGAAGAGCGGCGAGTTGCGGAAGACTCCCAGCCCGGCGAGGCAGAGCTGGACACGGGCCTGACCGGTCCCGCTGCTCGTGGAGAGATTCGTCTGCCGCCCGGCGAAGAGAACGAACATGGCCGGGATGGTCAGGATCATCAGGGGGATCGAACGCTTCGCCCCGAACCGGGCCATCAGGCCCGCCATGATCCCCACCAGCAGGCCGAGGAATCCCCCCCGGGAGTTGGTCAACGCCAGGGTGTATCCGAAGAGCATCAAGGGAGCCAACCAGAACAGCCGGAACAGTCCCCCATCGCTTCCGAACATAAGGCAGAGGCAGAGGGCCATGCCGACGATCAGGATCAGACAGAGGTCATTTGGATCGTTGAAGATTCCGGTCCCCTGGAGTTGGAGAATGCTGTACACTTGCCCGGTCGAAGGGTCGATTTCATCGCGAGTCAGTGTTTCCAACGACTGGAGCTCGATCACCCCGTGGTGATGGAGCAGCGTCAGGGTCGCCATCAACCCGATCATCAAGACCAAGGTCCGGAAGAATCCGCGGAGCCTTTCCCTGCTATCGACCAGGCCGATCAGGAGGAGGTAATAGGCGACCGTCTTGAGGAACTCGTAGCCCATCAATCGGGCATAAAGAAGGTTGCCATTCGCCACGTGCGAGAGCACGACCGCCGCGAACAGCCCCAGGACGCAAACGGTGATCGGTGTCGATGCCAGGACTTGGGGCGTCAATTGCCGGAGGATTGGCAAGACCGAGGCGACCAGGCAGGCGATCATCAGCATGTTGTAGATCGGCAACTCCGCCCAGTCGTTGACGATTTCCGCCGGGCGGAGCATCAACGAAGCGTTGACGAGCAGGAAGAGGAAGTATGCCAAGGTCTCACGCCCCTTTCGGTCGCGATCGGCCGACTCAGCGGGTCAATCAGGCCAGGCCGTGGCCGGTCGCCGTGGATAGGGTCGTCGTCGCTGGCGAGATCTCGAACTCCGAAGGGCGGTCGGGAAGGCTGAATATCTGGCATGACGCCTTGAACGGGACGCCCGCCAGGAAGAGGGCCGTGCAGGCCAGGAGCCTGGCGTCGAGCCATGGGCCGGCCAGTTGGGCATATTTGAGGTCCATCGCCAGTTTCTTCCGGGCGCTCTCGAGGCCGGTATCCGGTGGCAGCCGGACCTGGGCCAGGCCGGTCAAGCCGGGCATCGATGCCAGCCTTTTCGGATAATCCGGGATCGACAGGGTCAGCCGCTCGGCGATCTCAGGACGTTCAGGCCGTGGGCCGACCAGGCTCATCTCGCCGATCAGGATGTTCCAGAGTTGCGGGAGCTCGTCCAGATGCGACCGGCGGAGGAACTTTCCGACGGTGGTGACCCGGGTATCTCCCGGCATCGACCAGACCGGCCCGGTCTCACGCTCGCAGCCCTCGGCCATGGTCCGGAACTTGTACATCCTGAAGACTCGGCCGGATTGCCCCAACCGTTCTTGCGAGTAGAAAATGGCTCCTTTCGACGTGAGCCTGACCACGATTGCGATCGCCAGGAGAACAGGCGAGGCGAGGATGGCCCCTAGTAGCGCGGCCGCGAAGTCGAAAGCGCGCTTGGCCGGGCGATAGAGCTCGGGCTTCCGGGTCCAGGCCCGGGATGGGCGAGCGCAGGCGGCTCGGCGGGCCTGCGAAGTCCAGACTGGTTCAGTTATCATCGTTTTGTTCCTCACAGAAATCATGGATGAAGATCCTGGGATGTTGCGACCTGGTCCGCCGCCGCGTGGGAGCGGTTCGCTCCGGGTTGAGTGCGGGGCAATGCTCGCCGGAGCCTGGGGAGGAGCTCGCCGAGGAATTCGAGTCCGGGGGCGTCGTCCACGCCCTCGCCCGTGGCCCGGAGCTGGCGGACCACATAGAGCTTGTGCAGGACAGGTGAGCCGGCGAAGGCGATCCTGGCCTCCCCTTCGGCCAACCAAGGCCCTCCATCGCTCCAGGACCAGTACGCCCGGCATGGGCGACGCCCCTGCCCTCCACCCTCGAAATCCGCCACCCAGAAAGAGGCGGGGGCCTCGGCGGACGAGTCCACGATCTCGACACGCCGGGGCCGACCGACCATCTCGAGGCCGGCCCCGACGAAGCAATATTCAGGTGTGTGGGCCGAGATTGGCCCGGGCGATCCGCAGACCAGCAGGAGCGACGCGGCCTGGCCGTCGGGCCGGGTGTAGCGCCTTGAGACGCAGCCTGCGATCTCGGCCGCGGCCAGCTCCCGGGGGTCAACCGACGTCGGCCGACCCTCCCAGTCGCCGATCTTCTCCTCGAGGTCGCCCAGTCTTCCGACGGCGGACTTGATCTCGGATGGGGAAGCCGAGTCCGACCAGGGAAGCCCCCGAGTGAGTCCGACCAGAAAAAGTAATCCGGCGGCTGCGGCGGCGAACCAGCGGCCCATCAGGGGGCGTTGGAGTTCGAGTGAAGTCATGAATAATAACCCGCCTGGAGTTTCTCGTCCCCGCTGACCACGGCGCCCAGCATTCGGATGCCCAGCTTTTCGAGCCGCTCATAGGCCGCGTAGACCTCGGGAATCCGGCTGACGTCGCGGAGGATCGAGAACAAGACGGCGTCGACCTGCTCCGCCACCAGAAGGGAGTCGGCGACGGCCAGGATCGGCGCGGAGTCGACGATGATGTAATCGAAGTCGTTCCTCAGCCCGCGGAAAGCCTCGTTGAGGCCACCCATAGCGAGGAGCCGGCACGTCCTCTCGTCGGACGAGCCGGCGGTGATGACCCAGGGACCGTCCTGGATCGTCGCCTGGACCGCATCGGTTGGATTGATCTCGCCTCGGAGCATCTCGGCGACGCCCGGGCTAGGTGCGAGGTCGAAGAGTCGATGAATCGACGGGCTCCGGAGGTCGCAGTCCACCAGGAGGGTCCTGAGGCCGACCGAGGCCAGGCTGACGGCCAGGTGCCCGGAAAGCGACGTCTTACCTTCTCCTTTCAGAGCACTGGTGATCATCACCACCCGGAGCGAGTCGGCCCGAGTGCTATGGATGAGCACCGTGCGAGCGGCGTTGATCGACTCGATCATCGACGCCTCCACCATCCTCCGCCTCGCAACCGCCGAGCGACCGGACCGGGTGGCCCACCTGGGAACCTTCGGAAGGGTCCCGATCACGGTGATCCCGAGGGTCCGGACGACCTCTTCGACCGCCTGGATTCGCCGGAGCCTTGATTCCCAGAAGCCGACGCCCAGCGCGAGCATTGCGAAGGCGCCGAGGCTGGACATCGCCGTCATCCGGATCTTCTTCATCTCATCCTTTGTCTTGGGCGGCGCGGCCTGGTCCAGGATGCTGATCCGGGGAGGAGCCTGAAATTCCACCTCGATCGCCTCGACCAGGGCGCCGACCCGGCGGGCCGTCTCGGCGTTGATCTCCATCTGGTCCTGGTGCGATTGCAGGTCGAGGGACTCTTTGCCGAAGGAGGAAATCTCGCCGCTCAGACGGGTGAGCTCCTGGTTGAGCGAACTGTCCTGGGATCGGAGTACGTTCACCCGTCGGGCGAGCCGGTTAAACTCCTGGCGAGATTCGTCGACCTTCTGGAGCCCCGCCTCGACCGCCGGACGGACCTCCTTCCGCTTGCGATCCAGCGCCAGGGCCAGCGAATCGTAAGCTCGCCTGGCCGCCGTGGTTGCGGGATCAATCTGGGAGCGATCGATCCTCATGACGTTCTCGAGGCGCTGCCGGGCCGCAGCCAGTCGCCCGGCCAGCTCGGTGACGGCGGGATGGGCCTCGGTGGCCTGCTGGATCATGCCCTCGGTAATCTCACCGGCCTGGTCTGTCGAGGATTCCATCGCCCCCAGCTCCACCAGGGACTTCCTCAACTCGGACTGGACCTGGAGCAGTTCGGTCCGGGTCTGGGCCAGGTGGTCCATGGAGAGCTGCTGCTTGAAGGCGAGCGTCTGCTTGTCGGAGGAGCCAAGCGATTCGGCCAGCGACTTGAGGGCCCGTCGCCGCTCCTCCAGACCGCTCTGGTAGCGCTCGTAGATTTTTTTCAGGCCGGCATGTCGCTCGATCCGCTCGGTCGCCTCCCGATTGACGATGTTGGTCATGTAGGAATTTGTGACCGCGTTGACCAGCTTCGCCAGGTCGTCGGGAAGGTCGCCACTGAGAGAGACCTGGAGGATCTCCGAGCCGCCGGGAAAGTCGACCATCAAGGTCTTCTCCAGCCATTCGACCGGGTCGGCCTGGCGGCGGATGCTTTCCAGCGAGGCCACCGACGGATCCCGGATCGCCGCGTTGAGCACGAGCCGGCTCTTGACGAGCGTGATCTGGGTCTTCTGATAGGTGAAATAATTGGTCCCGGGGTCGTGGGTTTCGAAGACGATCTTGGGTGGCGCGGTCGCGACCCGGATCAGAGACCGGGCCGTATACTTCGACGCGGGGTAGAGGCTCCAGGTCAGGGCCGAGGCAAGGGCGGCCCCGAGGACGCCCGCCAGGAGCGCGAACGCCCAGCGTCGCTTCAGGGCCCGGAGCATGCTCGACGCGTCCGCACCGGGTAGCGGAGGAGCCGAGCCCCGGATCGCCAGCGGAAAGTTCTCGGAATTCGACGACATCACGTCCCCCTCTCCAACCGGACCATGCCGGCCACCCGTGGCCTCGGGAGGACGCCAGGCAGGTCGGACGATGGGCCCGAGTCGACGAATAGCAGAGACAGAATCCAGAGTTCCAAGGCGAGGGCGGCCAGCGCGAGCGGCATCATCACCCAACCGGCCAGGTCGTGATAAAGCCGCTCCGCCGCCTCGTCGCCGGCATAACAAAAGAGCACGCCCGTCGCGACGATCCTGGCGATGTTGGCCACCATCGCGACCGCCGGCGCAGTGACGACAATCGCGATCCGGTCGGCCAGGGGACGACTCGAGACCAGGGCCACCCCGGTCGAGAACGCCAGGAACATGAACAACATCCCCATCCCGTTGCACGCTTCGGCCACGTTGATTCGAGTATTGTCGATATCGATAATATTCCCTTCCGATGTCGCAGATATGCCGCAGGTCTGTAGCATATAGGTGCTTGCGGTACATGCCAGACGCTGCATCGGAGCACCGAGGGCCACCTCCCACCGGTAGGGAAGCGGCACCATGAACGCCAGGAAGATCAGCGAGGGCCAGGCCGTGACCAGCGTGCGACGACCACCGGCGATCAGAGCGACCCCGGCCAGGATCGGCAGGAGTGCGATAGCGTCGACCCAGCCCAGATGGTTGCGAACCGCGAGGACCTTCATCACGGCCCCGGCCGAGACCCATGCCAGGCCCCAGGGGTTGGGATCGATCCGCTCCCCGGCCGCTAGCCCCCGCCGCGACCACCAGAGCCAGGCCGCAAAGACGGGCACAACGAATCCGAACGAATATCTCGGGTCCGACGACCAACGATGCACCATGGTCGCGACCGAAGGCCAGCAGGCCCAGACGGTCGCCACCAGCGGAATCAACATAACCAGCATCCTCGCTGGAGATTTCAGGCCAAATTTCGCGGTCGACCCAGGTTTCATCTATATACCTCTAAGTATCAATCTTACTGAGTTTTATATTTTATTGATCTTAGGTTACGAACCATATATCATTTCTCCAGTATGGAAATCCTATTTGTATGGTTCGAATTATCATTTGTTACGTGTTCGTCATAATATCGTTCGCAATGGGTCTGGATTTCAAGAACAATCTTTTCTATTGTTGTTTTTTATCAACGTCGACCGCCGGCCATGGTATCGTGCCTTCCGACCGGCTCGCCGATCGAGACAGTCCCGGCTCCACGACAGCACCCCGACACCCCTCCTCGACGATCGAGGCCGCCTGATTGGAGGCATGCTTGAAACCGATCAACTCCGGCGAAGCGCCCTTCACCAACGCATGGGACACCCGACCCTCTTCAGCGCGGCCTTCACTGTTCCGATGCCCAGCCTGCAGGTTGGCCCTGCCCGAGAGTCCATCGCCTGGCTCCTGTGCGTCATGCGGACATCGTTGGCCGCTCATTGGGGGGGAAATCGACGACTTTCTGGGCGATCATTGCTCATCGATCGGCAAACTGCTCGGGTGGCCCGACGCCTTCGTCGAGAGCGTCGGTTCCCTGCTGGAGGCCGGGGCCTCGGGCCTGGGCCTGGACGATCCGGGGCGTGAGTCCCTGGAAAGCCGGGGCCTGGCCCGCGGAGGCGCCTCCGCGGGCGACCCGATGGTGCTCACCCGCCTGGGCCATAACATCCGCTATCAGATGAGGGAAGAACTCTGGCAGTCGGGGGACGAGGAATTCGGATCCTTCCTGGATCAAGCCGGCGTGGGGCCCGACTCGACCATCCTCGACGTCGGCTGTGGGGCCGGACAGACGATGAGGCTGATGGTCGAGCTGATGGCCGATCAGTCTCCGGCCGTTCTGGTCGGGATCGACGGCGACGCCGAGGGGCTGGCGCTCGGACGTCTGATCGCCGACCGATCGGGGATTCCCATCACATTCGCCAGGGCGGACGCACATGACCTGCCCGTCCCCGACGCGTCGTTCTCGATGGTCGTCTGCCGGGTGGCGCTGAATTACATGCACCAGGCGAGGGCTCTGGCGGAGATGGCCCGGGTCGTCAAGCCCGGAGGTTTCCTCTACCTGAGGGTCGAACGCGTGCATTATGACCTCCGCTTGATCGTCAGGTCCAAGGGGATCCGGCAGGGCCTCTGCAGGGCCCGCGACCTGGGGATCGGCCTGGCCCTGGCGGCGACCGGGTCGCAGCCGACGCCAGGCCGGGGCGCCCGGTGCGGCCGGTCCTTCGCAACCCGGAGGCGGATGGGTCGAGTGCTCAACGGCCTGGGTCTCGAGATCGTCCGATCCGAGGGCTCGCAACGCTGCCCGACCCTCTTCGGGGCGTCGACCCAGACGACGCTCCTGGCCAGGAAGGGGTTGCCATGAGCGTCTTGATCCAGCCGCTCGCCGCGGTTCTGGCGTTGGGGATGATTGCGCTGGCCCGACTCTGGCTCAGGGATTGGGGGCAGAGTCGACGTCGGCTGATCCCGATCACTCTGGCCTACGTCGTCCTGTCCGGCCTCTGCATGCCGTTCGTCGGCCACCTGGCCATGGGGTCGCTGGAATGGCAATTCGGCCCGGCGACCCGACCGCCCGAAGGGAGCGAGGTGATCGTGGTTCTCGCCGGGGGCCTCTCACCTCCCGACTTCCCAGGAGGAAGAGTCCAGCCCGACGCCTCGACCCTGGCCCGATGTCTCCACGGGCTGGAACTCTATCGCCTGGGGGGCCGACGCCCGTTGCTGGTCAGCGGCGGCCCGGCCGACATCGGCGAGGACGCCACTCCGTGCTCCCGGGTGATGCGGGAATTCCTCGAGTCGTGCGGCGTCGCCCCCGCAGACCTGATCGAAGAGGGATTATCACGGACCACCGCCGAGAACGCGTCGGGCTGCGCCAGAATACTCCGACGCCTCGGGGCTAACCGGATTTTCCTGATCACCTCGGCCTCGCATATGGCCCGGGCCCGGGCGGCCTTCCTGGCCCATGGGATCGACGTCGTCCCCGCTCCTTGCCAGCGTCGCGCGACCCACTTTGAATGGACGATCCGTTCTTTCATCCCGAGACCGTCGGCCGCCCTGGCGATCCAGCAGGCTCTCCACGAATGGGCCGGCCTCGCCTGGTATCGTCTCAAGGGTCAGGCCTGATCCGGGCCCGAGTTGCCGGAACCTCTCTCCCCGAAGTAAGGCCGAACGCCATGTCGAATCTCGGGCATCAACGGTACCGGATCGCGAGACCGCGGCCCTCGACGGGTTCGCCCGGGTGGATCCTGGCCAGGTCCAGGGCCCGAAATGTCGAAGCCGCCTGCTCCGTCTATGCGGGGGCGGCCCTCACCTTCTGGGCGATCGTCCGGTGGTCGCCCGCCGATTTCTGGCCGGTCCACCTCATTCTCTATGGTCCCCGATGGATCCTGGCCTTGCCGGCCCTGCCTTTGATCGCCCTGGCGGCCTGGCGACGGTCCAAGAAAGCGGCCCTCGCCCTGAGCCTGGCGGCCGTGGGCCTCGTTCCGACCTCCGGCCTTGTCCTTCCGGGATGGGGGCTGGTGACCGGCCCGAGACCCGGCATCCCGACCCTGAGGCTCTTGACCTGCAACGTCCAGTATGGCGACCTGAAAATCGAGACGATGGCCGGGCTGATTCGCCTGGCCGGCCCGGACCTGGTCCTCTTCCAGGAATGCCACCTGGACGACCCCAGCGTTCTCCTCGGATCGGGGCAATGGTACGTTCGCTCGTCGGGCGAATTCTGCCTCGCCAGCAGGCATCCGATCGTGGATTTCTCAGTCCTTCGAAGGCCCGATAAGGCCTATCGGATCATCGCGATCCGGGCCGACATCTCGTGGCATGGCGAGACGATCCCCGTGGTGTCGGTCCACCTCATGACCCCCCGCGATGGGCTCGAGGCGATGATCTACTCGCCGGTCCGGGGGATCGAACCGTTCCGGAGGGTTGCCCAGGTTCAGTGCCTCGAATCGTCGCTCTTGCTCCGATGGATCGCCGATGCCCCCGGGGCGATCCTCCTCGCCGGCGACTTCAATCTCACCGCCGAGCACCCGCTGTACCGTCGCGATTGGGGCGGCTATTCGAACGCCTTTTCGGAGTCGAGCCTGGGCTTCGGCCAGACCATGATGACCCGGCGGATCGGTCTGAGGATCGACCACATCCTGGGCGGGACTTGCTGGCAACCGGCCGCATGCTGGGTGGGACCCGACATCGGATCCGCCCACCGTCCCGTCCTGGCGGACCTGTCGTGGGCCGGGCCCTCCGACGACCCAGGATGACTTGACGGCCGACGGATAGCCCCCCTGCCCCGCCCTATCGCCGACCGAACCGACAGGCAGCCCGACGGGGTCGCCCTTGCACGGTGTAAGAGACGGGGCGACCCCCACCCCGATTGGGCGGCCCTTGCACGGTGTAAGAGACGGGGCGAACCGACAGCCCCCCTACCACGTCGCCGACCGACGGACAGCACGATGAGACCGTCCTTACACGGTGTAAGAGACGGGGCGACCCCCACCCCGATTGGGCCGCCCTTGCACGGTGTAAACGAACCCAAAAAGCTGTCCCCCGGCACGTCCGTTGGCCGATCCCTGGAAAGCGGACCTTGCACGGTGTAAGGGACCGCCGAACATCGCCATCGAGGGCCTCGGATGCCCGCCTCAACCGTCGCGCTCTGCAATCTCAAGGGCGGCGTCGGCAAGACCTCGACGACCTTCCATCTGGCCGGCACGATGGCCAGAGAAGGTCGACGGGTCCTCTTGCTCGACGTCGATCCGCAAGCCAGCTTGACCCAGGGATTCTTCGGCCCCGACGCGATGCGGTCGCTGCCCCGGGAGGCGACCATCGCCGCCCTCTTCGGCGACGGCCTGGTCCCGGACCCCGCCGATCTGATCCGGCCGACCGGATTCGCGGCCGTGTCGATCGTCCCCGGCTCGGGCCACCTGACCCGGCACAACGTCCCCGAGCCCTGGCTCTGCGAACGCGACCAGCAACGCGCCCTCCGCGACTTCACGGCCGAGGTTCGAGGACATTTCGACGTCATCCTGTTCGACTGCCCGCCCAACCTCCACCTCTGCGCCTGGGCCGCCTTGACGGCCGCCGATCATCTGGTCGTCCCCCTTCAGGCAGAAGACTTCGGGAGCCAGGGGATCGCCGCCATTCTCGAGTGCGTCGAGGCGGTCCGGGGCGGGACGAATCCGACCCTCCACCTGGCCGGCTACCTGCTCACCATGTTCAACCCCCGGCTTGCGATTCACCGGGCTTACGAGGCGATGCTCCGCCAGCTCTACGGGGCGGCCGTCTTCTCGACGACGATCCCGATCGGGGCGGACTTCAAGGAAGCCGTGGCGACCCGCCGGCCGATCGTCGAGCACAAGCCCCGAGGTGCCTCATCCCGGTCGATCAAGGCCCTGGCCGACGAACTGCTCGCCCGGGTTTCTTACACCGTGCAAGACGACACCTCGGACGACTCGCGGAGGGTTGCGTGATGGCCAAGGACAAGGACCTCCTGCAACGCTTCGGGGCCAACCTGGCGGAGTCGATGGGGGCCGGCCTGAAACCATCGCCAACGTCTTCGCCCCCATCCCCGATGGGCAAGCACGATGGCGTGTCCCGGCTCCGGTCCGGCGTCGAGATTGAGGTCGGAAGAATCGTCGCCGACCCGGAACAACCCCGAACCGAGTTCGATCCGGCGGCCATCGCACGACTGGCGGAGAGCTTGAAATCTCACGGCCAGATTCAACCCATCTCCGTCCGTTGGAGCGACGACATGGGGCGTTACCTGATCGTGACGGGCGAGCGGCGATGGCGGGCCTCGATCCTCGCCGGACGGCCGACGATCGCCGCCGTCATCCTGGAAGGACAGCGGACCGACTCGCAGGTTCTGGAGATGCAGCTCGTCGAGAACGCGCTCCGCGAGGACCTCCAGCCGATCGAGCAGGCCAGGGCGTTCCGGACCCTGATGGAACGCAACGACTGGACGGCCGCCCGGCTGGCCGAGGCCCTCCAGTTGACCGGGGCGTCGGTGACCCGGGCGCTCGCCCTTCTCGACCTCCCTTACACCGTGCAAGACGCCGTGGCCTCCGGCGAGCTGGCCCCCTCGGTCGCCTACGAAGTCAGCAAGCTGGACGACCCCGAGGCCCAGCGAGAAGTGGCCGCCCGGGTCGTGGCCGAGGGCCTGTCTCGGGCCGATACCGTCGAGGCGGTCCGGAAGGCGAGCCGGGGCCGGGGGGCCATCAAGGCGAGGCCGAAGCGGCCGACCGTCCGGACGATCAAGACGACGGCCGCCCGGGTGACTGTCGAGTTCAAGCGGGCTGTCGAGGTCGCGGAGATCGTTGCCGCCTTGCGGGAGGCGGCGGAGAAGATCGAGGCGGAGCAGGGGAGCCAGAGCGAGTCGGCCGCCGCCTGAGTCAGAGCGTAATTCGGCGGGCACGAGGGTCGCCGTCGAGTGCTCCCTTGCCCCCGGATCAGGTCCCCAGTTCGAGCAACGCCGCGTCCCAACGCTCCCGGGTCCAGCTCGGATCGTGCCGCCGAACTTGCGGGAACGGGTCCCCTCGATAGCCCGCCGACGCCAACGCCCGGCGATACTCGCAAACCATCCGCGCATCCTCCGAAAGCACCGGGGACACCGCCTGCCGGAACGACGACGACATCAGCCGCGGCGGCTCCGGTCCTCGCAAAAACGCCTTGATTCGACGGATTGCCCGGTCCTCGTCCTCCTGCGTCAGGTAACGCCACAACTTCCCCCGGACCAGGTACAGGAACAGCCCCGCCGGGTTCTCCTGGCCGATTCCCAGAGCGTGCTCGGCCGCTCCCACGAACCGGAGACGATCCGCCTCGCTTGAGTTCACCAGACCCCGCGACACCGCCTGGCCCAGCAAGTTCAGGAGCCGCTCGGTGTCCTTGAGGTCCTCCAACCGGACGTCTTCCAGCCGGGGGGTGGGCAAGCCACCGGGGCTCGGGACGGGAGCCGGGGCCGCCGGAGATGATCGGGGTGGGGCGGGGGTCGTCGACACGATCGAGGTCGGGGCGGGGGTCTTCATTTCCCCTTCCCCCTCGGAGAGCTGAATCCCAGCCGGTCCGCCGGAGGCGGGGTTCTGGTTTTGAATTTCCTCCTCTGGGAGAGGATTGCGGTCAAGAAGAGGGGGTGCGGATCGCGCGAGCGGGGCGGGCCGAGGGGGTGCGGATCGCGCGAGCGTTCGAGCCGGGAGTTCCCAGGCCAGGTTGATCCGATAGGCGCGTCCCCATCGGTTCATGGCCCCCTGGCGGTTGTCCCCTTCGACGGCGAGCCAGCCGAGGTCGACGAGTTGTTTGCGAGCGTCGACGACCTGACGTTCGCCGATCCGGAAGGCCCGGGCGATCCAGGAGGCTTTGAGTCTTCCCCAGCCGTCGGGGCATCCGCGCCGGCAGGAGAGGCATCGAAAGAGGGCGGCGAGGGCGACGGCGATCGTGGCGGTGCTGGCGCCGCCGGCGAGGAACCGGAGGAGGGTCCTGGGCAGGACAATCGAGCCCTTGCCCCGGCCGATGGTCTCGGCGAAGGGTCCGAGGAGTTCCTCGGGGATCGTTGGCGGTTCCGGGAAGGTGATGGCGGATTCGGACCAGTGGAGCAGTCCTGCGGCGTCGAGGTTGCGGACGAGGAGTCGGGCGCGAGCGTGGTTGACGTCGAGGAGCCTGGCCAGCTCGGCGAAACCGTAAGCGGGGCAATGGTCCTGGTGGTGGAAGGAGCGTCGTTTGACCATCTCGATGGCGGCGAGCCAGGCGCGGAACTCGCCGATCCCCAGTTCAAGCCCCTGGGTAACGAACCAGAGGGCGAGGACCTGGCTGACGGGAATAGAGACGAAGCCGCCGACGATGGCGGCTGTGGCTGGCCTGGTGTTTTCTTTCTGGAAAGTACGGACCATCCCAGACCTCCAAGGTCGGAGGTGAACGGCGGGCGCGCAGCGAAAGGTGAGCGTCGCGAGCCGGGTCTGGACCCGAGCCGGGCGCGTACCTTCGACGGGGTGCCCCTCTCGATTTTGGCATGCGGTCATTTTTGCTTCCAGAACGCGTTCCACTCTGGTCCGGCGGCCAGGGCCCCCAATTCGACCAGCGGTGCGACATGCTCGACCTTCCAGCGTGC
>Ga0080006_1264605_pt1 | contig 70209 bp, 61 predicted proteins | sample RS3BMetagenome_FD_69209 | JGI IMG/M metagenome (GOLD analysis project Ga0080006, IMG submission 69209) | Ferric oxide microbial mat and aquatic microbial communities from Rainbow Spring, Yellowstone National Park, USA - RS3B (SPADES... ... | reverse complement strand
CAGGGCGTGATGAATCACGGCCCGACGGGAGCGGCTCGACGGAGGAGCAGGGCGTGATGAATCACGGCCCGACGGGAGCGGCTTGACGGAGGAGCAGGGTGTGATGAATCACGGCCCGACGGGAGCGGCTTGACGGAGGAGCAGGGCGTGATGAATCACGCCCCTACAGGACAGAGGTTTATTACCGGTTTTGAAAGTAAAAATTCACTATACAGGGTCTAGCACAGCGTCGAGATTGTGCAGGGTGTGATAACGTAGGAGCCAGCTTCCGTAGTTCATGCCGCCGCCGACGGCGGGCAAGGCCATCCAATCGCCGTCTTGCACACGCCCCTGGCGCAGGAGTTCGACCAGGGCAGTGGCGATACTGGCGTTGGAGAGGTTGCCGTAGTAGGTGAAGTTATCGACGAGCTTGTTCATCGTGTTTGCGGGCCAACCGTAGTCATTGATGAGCAGTTCGCCCAGGCGGCGCGTGATGCGCGAGTTAGCCTGATGGGGAATGATAAACTTGAGATCGTCGTGCGGCAGGGCGGCGTGGCGGCAGAGCGCATCGACGGACTCGGCCATTGCGCGCGGGGCCTCGCGGAAGACCTCTTTACCGTTCATTTTCGTATAGCCAACCATGTATTGCGCAAGCAATTTGTTCAATTCTCGGCCCTTGCCCTCGCGGTAGAGCTGGCGCATCTTGATATCGACCTCGGCCATCTCAACCACGTCCTTGCGTAGCGGCGTTTGATAGAGAATTGAGGTCTGACGTGCATCCGCGCCGTTGATGAGATAGGTGTCTTCGTCGCTGCGTTCGAGCAGGAAGGCGGCGGCTCCCTCGCCGAAGAGGGAACTGGTCTTCCAGTCCAGCACATTCATGATATTGGGCAAGAGTCCCTCAGAGGTGACGAGCAGCACCAGTTTGGCAGAGCTGGCGCTGAGAATCTCCGCGCAGACCTGGAACGCCTCAGTCTGGCAGGCGCAAGCTCCCTTGAGCATGGTGGCGCGAATGGGTTTTAGCCCCAGGCGCATCTGTACCATCCCGGCAATGGTCGGGAAGGCGTCGTTATCGGAGGATGAGGCCCCGATAATGGTGTCGATCTCCGAGGCGTCGCGTCCGGCGCTGGCGAGCGCGCGCTGAGTAGCGATCACGGCCATATCTACCAGCGATTCATCGCGGGGAGCGGCAGGATCGAGCTTGAGGCCGGGCGCGTCCTCACCGGCCACTTTGCGGCAGAGTTCGATGGTGCTGGCACGCACATGGCGTGTTTTAAGGCCGGTAACGCGCTCCAGATCGTCGGCGCTGCGCGGATCGCCGAGTTGCGTCGAGATGTAGGCGAAGAATTCGTTAGTGATGATGCTTGTGGGGGCGTAGCTACCCAGCCCGATCAGGCGCACCTTTGCCCGTGTGTATATCTGTGGCACAATGTATGTGTATTGTGGCCACTGACCGTCCTGGTTTATCATCGTAAAAAGGACCTCCGCACGAGGATGATAGAAATAAGTTCACCTAAAGTATAGCACATTGCTCTGTATGATTGAAATAGCTTGCTTCGCATAAGGAGAAGCGCCAGAGAAAGACCTATCAGCAGATCATTCTCTGGCGCTTCCCTATGAGATAGGCAATGCTGAGCCGTGCGTCTTAGTGGCTACCAGCGATTGCCAGAGCGGCGGTCTCCGCCACGACGGTCGCGGCTACCGCCACGATTGCCATAACCGCTGCCGCTGCCTGCATAGCTGTTGCTATAGCGTGGGCGTGAGGCGCGCTGTGCCTGGAAGCAGTCGCTACAATAGACCGGGCGATCCTCGCGTGGGATGAATGGAACGGAGGTAGGGCGGCCACAGGAGGCACAGGTGGTTTCATAGTTCTCGCGCTGCTCATAGCGGGTGGTAGACTGTCCGGCACGGCGGGCGGCGCGGCAGGAAGGACAACGGCTGGGGGTGTTGGTCAGGCCCTTGCGGGCATAAAACTCTTGCTCACCGGCAGTAAAGGTAAAGTCCTGGCCGCAGTCGCGGCATGTCAGAATACGATCCTGGTATTCCTCGTAGGTCATGAGTGGTAGTTCCCCTTTATTCAAGTATGCAATTCGCTCCGCGTACAAACAATGGTTATGAGTAATCGCAATGCAGGACTTTACACCTTGTTACAGCCTCTAACAGAGGGATACAGCTCCTGGTGGCTTACGGTAAGTGATTCCAGTACCAGGCGGCGGAGCGCGAGGGCCGGGGCTGAAGATTACTGACCAGATGGGATATGCAATCCCTTAACCACGAATACATTGTATCATATGTCTGCCAAAAAAGCATTACTTCCTGACCCCAAATTTTGCCATTCGGCCAGAATTGGGCAAATAGCGTCGAGATAATGACGCCCATGTCCCACACAGGGGACATGGGCGTCATCGTGGGTATGTATATGATGAAGGAAGAGTCTTATTTTTTTAGATGCATAGACCTAGCACGCCGGTCAGGCGCAGTAGCTCGGCACCAGTGTTCAGGTCATGAGTGGCGGCAACGTGTTCTGCTGCCTGGCGTAGCAGGGAGAGGGCTTCCGGGGTGTTCAGGTCGTTATCCATCGCTGCCTTGAAGCGGTTGCGTAACACCAGATTCTCGCCCTCTGCCTGACGCCCGACCAGTGAGCGGACATGGGCAAACATTTCCACCAGGCGCTCGGCCCCTTGCAGGTCGGCGGGGAAACATTCCCAGGGCATACGATAGTGATGCTCTTGCAGCACAACGCGAATGGCATCGGGTGTGTAGCTCTTGAGCAGGTCGCTAACCAGCGTGAGGTTGCCCAGCGATTTGCTCATCTTCTCGCCGTCCTGGTAGACCATACCTGTGTGTGCCCAGATGCGCACGAAGGGTTTTTTGCCGGTATAGTGTTCAGATTGTGCAATCTCGCAGGTGTGATGCGGGAAGGCCAGGTCGAAGCCGCCGCCGTGAATGTCGATCTGCTCACCCAGGTAGTGAATCACCATAGAACTGCACTCGATATGCCAGCCAGGGCGGCCCGCGCCCCAGGGACTCTCCCAGGCCGGCTCGCCGGGAGCCTGCGCCTGCCAGAGTACGAAGTCGAGCGGGTCGCGCTTGCGTGGGTCGTCGGGGAAGTTGCCACGTTCATTGGCGATCTGGAGCATGGCCTGGTGGTCATTCAGGCCGATGGCGCGTGCCATGACGCCGAACTCTTTGTCCTTCTGGACGTCATAAAAGACACAGCCCTCATTGACGTAAGCATAGCCGTGTTCAATCAGTTGCTGCACGAACTGGATGATATTGGGAATTTCGTCGGTCGCTTTGGCGTAAACGTCGGGACGGCGCACGTTGAGCGCGTCCATGTCGCGCAAGAAACGCTCGGTTTCGCGTTTGCCCAGCTCATCCCATGCCATACCGACCTCTTTCGATTTACGGATAATGTCATCGTCGATGTCGGTGACATTTTGCACGTAGCGTACTTTGTGCCCTCTCCATTCCAGGTAGCGAATGAGCGTATCGAAAGAGACGTAGGTAAAAGCGTGCCCCAGGTGGGTGGTATCGTAAGGGGTAACGCCACAGACATAGATACGAACAGTGTCATCTATCGGCACGAAATCTTCGAGCGACTGCGTGAGCGTATTAAACAATTTCATGGGGTTCTCCTAGACCAAACAAGCGAGCAGCATTTGTGGTAGTGATTTGAGCCAGTTCCGGCAAGGTCAAACCACGCAATTCGGCCAGTTTCCGCGCGGTGTAGGTGACGAAGAGTGGCTCATTGCGCCGGGCTTTGAGCGGTTTCGGAACCAGGTAGGGGCTATCTGTCTCTACGAGCATGCGATCTGCCGGGACCATACGTGCGACGTCGGGTAACGCATTGCCCTCGCGGGTGAGCGGGCCGGCGAACGAGAGCATGAAACCGGGGAAAGTGAGGCACTCTTCAGCCTGGGCGACGGTGCCGGAGAAGCAGTGGAAGACGCCACGCAGTCCCTGCCCATGCGCGCGCAGTAGTTCGATCACGTCATCGTGCGAGTCACGCACGTGAATGATGCAAGGAAGGTGATACTCGCGGGCGAGTTGCAGGTGACGGACAAAGACAGCACGCTGCACCTCGCGTGGCGAAAGCATGCGAAAATAGTCAAGGCCGAACTCGCCGACGGCCACCACTTCCGGCTCGTGCAGCAGGGCGCGCAGACCCTGCTCGACTTCGTCGTTATAGGTTGTAGCTTCATGGGGGTGGACACCGATGGCAGCGAAGACGACTCCAGGGTAGCTCTTTGCCAGCGCCAGCGCCGCCCGGCTGGAAGCCAGGTCGCAACCTGGGTCTACGATGCGCGTCACACCCCCATTGATGGCCGCTTGCAGCACAGCCGCGCGGTCGGCGTCGAAGCGGGATGTGTCGATATGAGCATGGCTATCGACCAGCACGTAGTAGTTCCTTTCCTACACACATGGATAGGATGCGGCCTGGCTGACCGCATCCTCTTCTTTACTTTACTTAGTATAGTAGACGGCTCATGAGTGTGTCAAATGGACGGAGACACCCGGCAGTATGGCAAGTGTTAGCCGGATATCCTCGTGGGGACCCTGCTAATGCTCGCCATATATTATCCATCAATTTCATCATACATGGCCCAGAGTGTATGAATGTCTTGCTGTAAGCGCTCGATGGCCTCTTGTATCTGGTCTCTGTCATAGTGACGAGCTTCGATCTGCTCGCTAAGTGTGCTGTGCAGACCGTTTTCAAGCTGGCGCAATTGCTTCTTGAAATCTTCTTCCATAGCCTCTAGCATCGTGGTGACCCAGGAGAAGATCAGGGTCTCGCGTCGTGAAAAAAGATTTTGCATCTGTGTAGTATAACACATGCTGATAAAACGCTTGAGCGACTGTTCGTCGTCCTGGCAAAAAGCCTGGTCGCCCATCCTCTCTTCGATGAAGTTCAACATTCTGGCTACCTGCATATTGGTCGGCCAGGCCGCATTAAGGGTTTGCTCCAACATAGTGATGATGGCATGTGCTTTTTCATCCACGTAGCGCTCTTGAAAAACCTGTCGCAGCATTGCATCGACGCTAGCATTCGCATCTCCGCCTGCTTCCCCATCATCTGTGCCGCGCAAGATCCGCCAGCAGTGATTTTGCAGGTCGAGAAATTGTTTGAGGACGTGCTTCGTTTGTGTGGTAATAGCGTAGATTTCTTCTTTAAGAAGAGGATAGCCGTTGTTGAGCAAACTCTCGTGGGCCTCTTTGCGAATCTGCTCCGCCAGGAAGGTACAGAATTCTTTGACCAAGCCTTCGCGCGGGCTACCGGTGTAGCTATAGCCACGCATCGCTGTTTGCTCCGCAGGCTCCGTCTGGTATTGCGCTACCCACAGCGCCATCTTTGTCTGTAGTCGATCATAGTGATCGCGCATGATCGCTTTAAACTTTTGATGGAACTGGTTACGGCGAGCCAGTTTTGAGATTATCATGTGCTTGTGGAGTGCTGACAGCGTTTTCATGCCCTGATAGCCGTACAAGAAGGTTTGCAACGCCCGGTGATCCTGCTGTTTGCTCGCCTCTTGCAGCGCCTGTTGGCGTTGTTCCAGCAATTGAATGGCGGTGGGAATAACTCCCTTCAGGTTTGCTTGCTCCTGCCTGAGCCGTTGCTGACTGCACTGCTTGAGGAAGCTGAAGAGGGCGAAGGCAGCATCGGCCAGGCCGGCTTGCATAAGCTCTTCTGGCTGATGGTGCAAATGGCCAGAGCGCATGGTCCAGTTATGGGTGAAGAAGATGTTTTGCTCGCCCGCGCCGGTAAAACGGCCCAGGCGTTTATTGATGTCTCTTCTGGTCTGAGAGTGGCGGCTGCTGGAGGCATGCCCGACCTGGTTGCAGATGAAGAAAAGTGAACGATGCCCAATGCGTTGCATGCACTCGATGAGCAAGTCTTCATCCCTGCTGGGGGGAAGGTCGCTGGCGCGGACATAGACAACGGCATCGGCCAGCTTGAGGTAACGCACCATCTTTTGAAAATCGTCTGCCTGCGTGCTGCTGAGGCGTGTGGTATCGCGGCAAGGGAAGTCAACGATGGTGAGGTTCATGGCCAGGTAAGGATGTGGATAGTGAAGTTCGATGCACTCGAACTCGTCGTCCACACGCACCTGGCGGGCAAAGGTTTCAAAAGTTGCTTTGCCCAGGCCGGTCAGCTTGAGCCTGGTGGGGGGGCGAGTTACATATCTGGAGCGAGGGACATAATGGATATATGCTTCAGGCTCCTCGCCCCCATAAAGGACGGTGGGCACATGCTGGAGTGAGAGTGGATAATCTGGAAGAATAGTCTCTTCTAAGAGGGCATTAATAATCATTCGTTTCCCACTATGTAATTCACCGGTAAAAAGAATAGTCAGTCCACTATCGCGCAAGGCGTTAATTTGTAACGGCAAGTCGTCAAACAGCTCGGAAAGCGCCTCATTGGTGGCGAGCGGATGCAGATATTCTGCGAACTGATGTGCCTGGCTATGATGGTCATGTAAGGTCTGCAAGATAAAAGGTTGCATCATGGAATAATTACTCCTTATACGCATCATGCGCATGATCCCATAGGCCGTAGATCACAGATCATAGCTCACAGTGGAGTGGGGGGGGTGCTCCGCTATCAAGTATGACAAGTTAAGTGTGCCAGAAAACTCCTGAGATTACGATAGGAAAGCTTATCATTTTCCCATCATTCATCTTATCCATAAGGACGTTAATGTGCCGATAATATCATAGAAAAGTATTGATAAGTTTTATTCTGCTTTCCATATCTGCACGGTAGTATCCAGGCCGCCGGAGGCGATGTGTGTGCCATCAGGTGACCAGGCTAAGGCGGTCACCGGCTGGCTATGGCCGCGATAGGTAAAGATGGTTTGACCGGTGCTGGCATCCCAGATTTGTACCGTCTTGTCGCCACCGGCGGAGGCGATGCGTGTGCTATCGGGCGACCAGGCCACGGCGAAGGCACCGCCGCTGTGGCCTTTATAGACGAGCAAGGTCTGACCGGTGGTGGCGTTCCAGACTTGCACTGTGCTGTCGTTGCTGGAGGAAGCGATGCGTGTGCCGTCAGGCGACCACGCCACATCTGTCACCTGGCTTGTGTGGCCTTTATAGACGAGCAAGGTCTGGCCAGTCATGGCGTTCCAGACCTGCACGGTGCCATCAACCGAGGCGGAGGCGATGCGTGTGCCATCGGGCGACCAGGCCACCGCGCGGATATTGCCGCTATGGCCCTTGTAGACGGTCACTGTCTGGCCGGTGACGGCGTTCCAGACCTGTACCGTATAATCGTAGTTTACGCGGTACGTACCGCCGCCAGATGCGATATATTCTCCATTGGGCGACCATGCCACGCTCGTGACCGGTCCCGTGTGTCCTTTGTAGATGAGCAGGTGCCCACCGGTGGTCGCGTCCCAGACTTCGGCGGTATTGGCGCTGTTGCCGGAGACAATGCGCCTGCCGTCGGGCGACCAGGCAACGGCCATCTGATTGATGATGCCGCTGTAGACGACAGCATTTGTGTGGTGGGCGTAGAGCGTCTGGCCGGTGCAGGCGTTCCAGACCAGCACCGTGTTGCTGTAATTGGCGGAAGCCACCAGCGTGCTATCGGGCGACCAGGCCAGGCCACCGATATAATCATCATTGCCCCGGTAAAGCAAGGTCAACTGCCCAATGGTGCCGCTCACTGTGGGTGTTGGCATAGGCGATGGAATAGATGTGGGTGTAGGCATCGGCGTGGGTGATGCTGGCGATGGAATAGGTGTGAGAGAAGGTATCGGCGTAGGTGATGCTGGCGATGGAATAGATGTGAGAGAAGGTATCGGCGTGGGTGATGCTGGCGATGGAATGGGTGTGAGGGTAGGCGTCGGTGTTCCTGTTTTGTATGGGCCTGAAGTCTGGTGAGTGCTGCCACCACAGGCTGTTAGCTGGAAGAGCAGGCACAGACAAAAGCAGATAGTAGTACCGGTAGAGCTTATATGGCGTAGTAAGTGGTGTAACATTCCCTGCTCTCCCTTCTACATAGGCTGACTATCCAGCGTTATAGTTCCGCACTATCTATCCAAATCGTCACAGGCCCCCGATTAACAAGGGCCACATCCATATGCGCGGCAAAAACGCCTCCTTCGACCTTCAGGTTGTAGGTGCGTAGCGCCTCTTTGAAACGTTCCACGAGCGGTTCGGCGATAGCGGGCGGGGCGGCGTGAATAAAACTGGGACGACGCCCCTTACGGATATCGGCGTATAAGGTAAACTGAGAGACGACCAGTAGCTCGCCTTGCACGTCCAGCAGTGAAAGATTCATTTTCCCCTCTGCATCCTCAAAAATGCGCAGATGGACGATCTTCTCGGTGAGTTGCCTGATCTGTGCCTCGCCATCGTCCTGACCAATGCCCAGCAACACCAGGAAGCCATGTCCGATTTGCCCGACCACCTGACCTTCCACGCTCACGCTGGCCTGACTTACGCGCTGCACTAACGCTCTCATATATTCCCCCGATCAGTTTATTGCTTGTGAGTGTAGTATAGCATAGAAAGTTAGTCTGGTATAGTATGATAAACGTTCACTGAAAACATAGCGTATCCTTGATAATTCCTGATTATTCTGATAGAATATCTCTATGAAGTTAAGTGACTATGCCAAACAACAAGGCGTCCGTTATGAAACGGCATGGAGATGGTTTCGTGACGGCAAGATTGCCGGTCATCGAGTGGGCAAACATACGATTCTGGTTGATGAAGAAAAAAGCGGAACTTCCTCACAACCGGAACGAGTCGCCATTTATGCCCGTGTCTCTTCTGCTGAGAAGAAGCCAAACTTAGACCGTCAAGCGGAGCGGCTTGTGGCCTATTGTTCGGCCAAAGGCTATCAGGTCGCAAAAGTGGTGAAGGAAATCGGTTCAGGCGTCAATGATGCTCGCCCGAAACTGCTGGCATTGCTTGAGGATACCAGCATCACGCTGATTGTCGTGGAACATAAAGATCGGCTTTCCCGCTTCGGTGTGCGCTACATGGAAACGCTCTTGCGAGTACAGGGCAGACGGCTGGAAATCGTCAATGAGTCTGAGAACGATACAGAAGACTTGTTGGCTGATTTAACCGCCATACTGTACAGCTTTTGCGCCCGCATGTATGGCCTGCGTAGGGCCAAACACAAGACAGAGAAGATTGTACAGGAATTGGAGGCTCACGATGCAACTGGTTGAGCAGCACGTCATCCGCAAAGGAGACGCCCGCTATGATGCCATAGATCAAGCGGCTTTTGCCTCGAAAAACCTGTACAATGCTGCCAACTACGAGATACGGCAAGCCTTCATCAAAGAGGGTGTCTATCTGAACTACAACCAGATGCATCAATTGATGAAGGCTCATCCCGCCTATCAAGCCTTGCCACGCAAAGTCTCTCAGCAGGTGTTGAGAACGCTGGATAAGAACTGGCAATCCTTCTTTCGGGCAATGGCACAGTGGCGTGAACATCCTGAGAAGTTCTTAGGCCGTCCCTCATTGCCAAAGTACAAGGACAAGAGCCGTGGCCGCAACCTGCTGATCTACACTGTTCAGGCCATCAGCAAGCCTGTTCTCAGGCAAGGTTTCATTGAGCCTTCAGGGCTTTCTATCCGTATCAAAACCACTCATCACAACGTCGATCAGGTGCGCATCATTCCTCGACATGGCTTCTATGTCGTAGAAGTGGTCTATACCCGCGAACCGGTTCAGGCAGAGGTAGACCCAACGCTTTACGCTGGCATTGACATTGGGGTGGACAATCTGGCAACGCTAACATCAAACAAGAAAGGCTTTGTGCCGCGCATTGTTAACGGGCGTCCGGTCAAATCCATCAACCAGTTCTACAACAAGCGCAAGGCGGAATTAGACGAGAAGCTGATGAAAATGGATGCACACCGCCGTCATTCGCACCGCCTGGAACGGCTTATCACCACACGCACACGCCGCATCAATCACTATCTCCACACTGCCAGTCGGCGCTTGGTCAATCTGCTGGTGAAAGAGGGCATCGGCACACTGGTCATTGGCAAAAACCCGAACTGGAAACAGAAAGTGGACATGGGCAAGCGAAACAACCAGCAGTTTGTGGCTATTCCTCATGCCCGTTTCATCGAGATGCTGGCTTATAAAGCTGAACTGGTCGGCATTCGCGTCATTATCACCGAAGAGTCCTACACCAGTACGTGCAGTTTTCTGGATCATGAGCCGATAGGCAGGCACGAAACCTATGCGGGCAAGCGGGTGAAACGAGGATTGTTCCGTGCCTCCGATGGACGGCTCATCAACGCCGATGTGAATGGCAGTGCCAATATCATCAGGAAAGTAGCTCCAAACGCTTTTGCCGATGGAGTAGAGGGCGTGGTAGTTCGCCCAGTGCGCTTTTGCGCATAAACGAAAGCAAGCGGTCAATGGAACGCTATGCTTTTCGGAACTATTTGGATGAGATTCACCTCTGGCTTGTGTCCATCACGTCATATCCCTACTGCCTGGTTTCTGACAAACTGGTTAGTTCCGCGCTGATCTGCCAGAGGCGCTCCTGCACGTTGATATCGTAGGAGATGGGGGCCGAGGGTTTGGCGGCGAACTTCTCAAAATATTTGCCGGTCACACCCTCAAGTTCCGGTGAGGATGCCAGGTAGAGCGAGGTGAAGGCACCCTCCTCCGGTGAGATGCCGAAGAGGCGCGCCAGCACTGCCAGGGGGCGCATGAAGGGCGGCAATGGACTGACCCAGATGTTGGTTGCAACGGTGCCAGGATGCAAACAGTTCACGGTAACGCCGGTGCCTGCGAGACGACGAGCCAGTGCGTAGGTGAAGAGAACATTTGCCAGTTTTGACTGCTCGTAGCCCCTGCCAGGGTGGAAAAAACGTCTCATTTGTAAATCATCCAGGTCAATGTAACCTGAATAATGCGCCACCGAGCTAACATTGACAATACGAGCGGGCGCGCTGGTCTTGAGCGTATCCAACAGCAGGTTGGTGAGCAGGAAGCTCCCCAGGTGGTTCACGGCCAAGAACTTCTCGATGCCATCGGAACTCAATTGCCGCCAGAGAAAAAAGCTGCCCACGTTATTCACCAGCACATGCAACTGCTGATAGTGTTGCTGAAATTCAGCGGCAAGCCGACGAATCGCTTGCTGCGAAGCGAAATCGGCCAGTAGCAGTTCAACGGACGGGTTGCCGCTGCGTCGCATAATATCCTGTCGCGCCCGCTCACCCCGCTCGCGGTTGCGGCACACCATAACGACGGTTGCCCCCATGCGCGCCAGCCCCAGCGCTGTCTCCTTGCCAATGCCAGCATTGGCCCCCGTGACCATACAAATTTTGCCATGCATAAACTGCGACTCTAGTTGTTGGCTCACGTTAAAAAGACCTCCCACAAATAGTTCTGTTTATTATTATAGATCAATCCTACCGTTTCACCACATAATGACGAGCGACCAGCAGGGTCGCCCATCGTGTCTGTCTCCATCGTGCTATAATACCATTTATGGAAGACGTGAATCCTGTCGGGAAGCTGGAGGCCCTGGAAGCTCTGCTTCAGGTACAATTTCATGATCGTTCATTGCTTCTGCGCGCCATCACGCACCATTCTTGCTGTCCAGAGACGGCCCGTCACGACTCGTATGACACATTAGAATTCTTAGGTGATGCCATCATCAGCGCACATGTGGTGGAACATATTTACCGCACATTTCCTGACGCCAGCGAGGGCGAAATGACGGCGCTGAAATCAGAGGTGGTCAGTCGGCGTGTGTTCGCACAGATCGGGCGGCAGCTTGGCCTTTTCCCCTTTATCCGCATCGACCTGGCTAATTTGCGCACCTTCAACGAGCGTTCCCGCGACTCGTTGTGTGCTGATGTTTTAGAGGCCATCGTCGGCGCGATCCAGATCGACCAGGGGGCCGAGGCGGCGCGCGCCTTCGTGGCCCGTGTTGTACTGCCGATGGTAGAATATGTCAGTCAGCAGAAGCTGGACTCGAATCCGAAGGGGCGTTTGCAGAAGCTGGTCTTACAGCGTTCGGGGAGTCTGCCGCGCTATCGGGTGCTGGAGCAGGGTGGCAGCAATAATGACCGTTTCTTTGTGGTGGGCGTCTTCGAGCGGGACTTCCTGCTGGGGGTGGGCAAGGCATCCAGTATTAAAGAAGCGGGCCGTATGGCGGCTCGTGAAGCGCTGGAGTTACTGCTGCCCAAAGAAGAACAGAGCAAGTGAGGATGGCATAACGGGTATGACGGCGAAGCATCCGTTGAACTGGTACGAGGCGAGCTTGCCCACGCACGAACGCAAGCTGCGTGGCCACTTCTCCACTCCGCCTCCGCTGGTGGAGCATATTCTGGATGCTTGCGCCTATACACCTGACCGCGACCTGTCGGCTCTGCGCGTGCTTGACCCGGCCTGCGGTAGCGGCAACTTTCTGATCGGAGCCGCGCGTCGCCTTTTGACCAGCATGCTACGACAAACAACAACACTTCCCCCCGAAAAAGCTGCCAGGCAGGTATTGCGCGTTATGCAGCGCAATCTGTGGGGGCTTGATCCCGACCCTGTTGCCTGTTGTCTGGCCCAACTCGGTCTGCACGAAGTAACTGCTACCCTGCTCGGTCAGCAGCGCGTGTATCCACCATTTCATATTCACCAGGCCGATGGGCTGGCGCTGCCCTGGGAGAACTGCGAGATGGTGGATCTCTTTCTTGCCAACCCGCCTTATCTGGCGACTAAAAATGGTATGCTGAGCGGCTATCGCTCGGCGCTGAGGCGCGGTCAGGTCGATAGCTATCTGCTCTTCTTGCAACTGGCCTTGCAGGTGGTGCGCCCTGGCGGCTGGCTGGCGTTGATATTGCCCGACGCGCTGCTGGCGCGCATCAATGCCTCCGAAGAACGGCGACGCCTGCTGGCCGAAACTAGCGTGCAACACCTCTGGCATCTCGCATCCGTTTTCGAGGCTCAGGTGGGAGCGGTGGTGCTGATCGCGCAGAAACGCCCGCCTGAACCTCATCATCACATTCTATGGGTTCGGCAACGCTGGTCGGTGGAGCAGCAACAGCTTCCAGGTGAGCAGACTGTCAGCCAGTCCTTACTGGCCGGGCAGCCACATGCCGAACTGCGCTACCTGCTTGGCCAGCCCACTGACATATTGCCCATTCGCCTGCACAGCTATCTCTGCCGTGTCCCGCTTGAGCAGGACACGTGTTTGTTCGACCCGCTGGAAAAACTGGTCGTGGTGCATCGCGGCGAGGAACTGGGCAAGGATCATAGCGCATTATTGTCCGAGCGTCCAGCCGAAACAACAGAAGAGCATTATACGGTGCTGCGCGGTGGCTGCGACCTGCGGCCCTACGCTCTGATGCTGAGTCAGTGCTGGCTGGCGCGCCATCAGATTGCCAAACCATTGCAGCGTTATCAGGGGCCAAAACTGCTGGTGGTTAAGAGTACACCCTACCTGCAAGGGGCGCTGGACACGCAGCAGCACGTGGTTCTGCAAACGCTCTACCTGCTCACGCTACATAACGCGGGGCCTCCGACCGCCAGGGATCAGACCTCGACCAATGAGATGGATACCCTCTATTTTTTGTTGGCGTTGCTCAATTCTCGTCTTCTACGCGATTATGTCTATATCCTGTATACCGCGTATAAATGGGTGCAGCCCCAGATTGAGCAGCATGTATTGAGACAATTGCCGATCCCGCGTGCCGAACTGATCGATGCCAGGAGCAGGCGTGAGATCATCGAGCGGGCCAGAGCGCTGGAGCAGCAGGCGCGGGCGTGGCTGCGTTGTCAGGGTGACAAAGACATAGCCGACGGTGATATGATTACTACAGGTGAGAATGGGGGGAATGCTGGCGGCGTTCTCTGCGTTCCACCACACTGTTACCACCAGCATGGGTACCAATCTCTCTATGAGCAACAGGAGCAGGCGATTCGCGCGCTCTATACAAAAATTTTGCAACAGACAGAACAGATAGACAAAGGAGTCGTGTACTATGGCTGATCGTCCGATACGTGTTCTGGTAGCGAAACCGGGCCTGGATGGGCATGATCGTGGTGCGAAGGTACTTGCCCGCGCCTTGCGTGATGCCGGCATGGAGGTCATTTACACTGGCATTCGGCAGACGCCGGAAATGATTGTTGAGGCGGCCATTCAGGAAGACGTGGATGCCATTTTGCTGAGCATTCTGTCCGGTGCGCATATGGCCATTTTCCCGCGCATTATGGAACTTTTGAAGGAGAATAACGTCGATGATGTGCTGGTCGCGGCGGGCGGCATTCTGCCGGATGAAGATATTCCTGCCATCAAGGCGATGGGCATTAAGGGCTGCTTCGGGCCGGGCACGCCGACCGACGAGATCATTCAGTTTGTGCGCGAGAATATTCACCCCGACCGACTCAAGGTTGAAGCGTAGGTGCCGCCTTGCAGAATATTGTAGAACGCCTTCTCAGCGGAGACCGGCGCGCGCTGGCTCGCATGGTGACGCTGATCGAAAATGAAGTTCCCCAGGCCCAACGCTACCTGGCCGAGCTGCACCAGTACGCCGGGAAAGCGCATATTGTCGGCGTGACCGGCGCGCCGGGTGCGGGCAAGAGTACCCTGGTCACGCAACTGGTGCGTGAACTGCGGCGGCGCGACTGTAAAATTGGCGTGATCGCTGTTGACCCGACCAGTCCCTTCACAGGTGGCGCGATCTTAGGTGATCGTATTCGTATGATGGAACTGGCCGGTGATCCCAACGTTTTTATTCGCAGCATGGCCAGCCGGGGCAGCCTCGGCGGCCTCTCGTCCTCCACGCGCGACGTGGTGCGCGCGATGGATGCCGCCGGATATGATCCCATCATCATCGAAACAGTCGGCACCGGTCAGGCCGAGGTCGAGGTTATGCGAGCGGCGCAGACCGTGCTGGTGGTCAGCGCACCCGGCATGGGCGACGAGATACAGGCCATCAAAGCGGGTATCCTGGAGATCGCCGATATCTTCGTGGTCAGCAAAATGGACAAGCCGGGAGCCGATCAGACGGTGGCCGAACTGGCGATGTTGCTCAGCCTCGACCCCAACCGGCGCAAGACCGCCTGGCGCATCCCCATCATCAAAACCTCGGCCCTCAAGGGACTGGGTATTGATGAACTGGCCGATGCCATCCAGAAGCACCGCACCTATCTCACTACGAGCGGCATGTGGCAACAGCGCGCCCTGCGCCAGAGCCGTAGCGAGGTCGAGGCTCTGATCGTGCATACCGTCATGCAAGCTCTGCGCCGCACCATCAGCGAGGATGAATGGAATATGCTTATTGAGCAGATTACAATGCGCGAACGCGACCCCTATACCGTCGCGCAAGAATTGCTCAAACGCATCGGTCTTTCATAGCACAAACGTTATGGGCAACAATTATGAATTTTTCAAACAGGAGTGGTAATTCCGTAGGGGCGTGATTGATCACGCCCTGAGAGGGCAGCGAGGGGTTCGATGGTGAAAATTTATCATCACACCCTGCCTGCCCGTCGGGTCGCTCCCAGAGCGGGACGACGGGCAGAGATAATTTACCTCAATCAAGCAAAGCGAAGCTGTGCCATCGTAAGATGGCAAGCATGGCGGCCTCAGTTTTTGCCAATCATGATCGAGCCGCTATCGGTATTGATCCTCAACGATGTGTTGCTCGCCGGATCGTTAGTGAACTGGTTATTGATCGAGCCACTATTAGCTGAGGTGACGATATTAAACGTTTCATTCCCTGGTAGCTGAACTTTTACCGAACCGCTGCCGGTATCTATCTCCACCTGACTTCCAGCAGCTATTGCACCTTGAAAAGTAATCGAGCCATCTGCTGTATGAAAGTTTGACGAACCTGCCAGCACCACCTGTTGCAGGTTGATGCTGCCTGGCACATTCACATTTATCTGGCCAGATATCCCATTAATGCTGACCGATTGTGCAGCTCCATTAATCACGATATTGGCATTGGCCGGTACAACTACAGTCAGCGAGGCATCATTATTGAACTGTGGTGGAGCGGTAATGGTAATCGTATTCCCATCCTGTGCGGCAAAGACACGGGAGAAGTCTCCTGGGTTGCCGTCCTGGCTGCCCTGACTACCAGACTGCACAGTGACCTGCCCATCCTTGCCTGCCTGAATCGAAATATTGCCACTCGCGCCGTTAATAATCACATCTGGTACACCGCCAGATACCGGAAAGGTATTATTACCGTCAAACTGCCCGCCTCCCATCATAGGCATTGGATGTTTAAAGAAATATTCCGGCGGTGATACACGTTCTACATGGCTAAACAGCGCCCCCATCCCTCCTATGATTAAAAGTGCCAGCACCAGCGGTACCAGAGGGAACCAGAAAGAAGAGCGACGTTGTCTTTGCCTGGATTGCTCGGATACCGGCTGCAACTTCTGGCCGTAGAATGGCCCCTCCATCATTACTGACTGTTCTCGTGGGTCTGAATTAAAGCTCTTCTCAGATGAAAAATCGCTATAGTCTATCTCAGGCTCTCGCTCAGGAAAGAGTTGTTGTGGCTCCATTTGCTGACCCATAAATATGCCACTCCTCTCAGCAAAATAGCTATGACACTTTTCTTTTATTGTTAACGTGTATTCTGTGTGTTCCCTGACAGTTGTACGTGTGGGAGAAGCCCTGGTTGCAAGGGAACAGAGAAGGTACATGGTAAGAGGCGGGGAAAACATACGGGTCTGGTGAAGAGAGCTACCACCAGACCCTTTTTGTATGCTATGCCCGTTTCAAGCGACTGACAAGCAGAGCGAGGGGCCAGCGCCAGACAAGCAACAGGATGGTGTTGGAGACCAGTGTGATGAGAGCGAAGGAAAGCGGCGGCACGGCATGATCGACGAAGATGCCACGCAGGGCCATTGCCAGCGGCCACGAGGCCAGCCATGCCAGCGCCGTGCGTCCCGCCATCGCGCGTGGTCTGACCTCTAAGCCACGCCGATACGCGCCGATGAACGGCGAGACAATAAACCAACCCGCTGCGAAGGGCAACGCCGTTATAATCACCTGCACCAGCGAACTCAGTCCTGCAGCCTCGTGATGGCTACGCCGCCCAATTGTCGCAAAGATGATGAAGATAAGAGCATCACCGATAATTAACAGCGGCAGGCGCGCGCCATCCGACAGCCCCTTGCGCGTCTCCGTTTTCGCATCGTTGGCAGACATAGCCGCCTTCTCCTGTACATCCATAGCTTTTCCCTTTATCTTTTACTGCGCCGTTTCCTTAGTAGCCGACGCTTTCTCCTGCCGCTCACGTACCAGTTCTTGCACGGCGGCCAGTTCGGTACGCACGCCGCGAATGCGCAGCATCACCACCGCCAGATAGACAAACAAGCCAACCCACGCGATTGCGTAGGCCGCGATCAGATAAGACATCCCTTGCATGATAGTTCCCCTTTATTCACCTATCTCATATTCAACAGTAGCGCGCAGGCGTTGTGCAAGCGTCTGCATCTTCACCAGTTGATAGAGCTGAATCATCATAAAGCAGTAGAGCAGCGTAAACGTGGTCAGCGCGACCATCAGGGTGAGCGTGACCGACGGCGGCAGTGCGCCTGCAACACCAATCTCAGCGGCGGGGTGTAGCGTGCGCCACCAGTTGGTCGCCTCGTAGATAATCGGCACATCGACGACGCCGACCAGCGCCAGCACGGCGGCGGCGCGACCGCTCTCTGGCGTGCGACCCATGTAGCTATGCACCATGATGTAACCGACATACATGAACCAGAGAATCAGGCACGCCGTCAGCTTGGGATCCCACGTCCACCAGGTACCCCAGATCGGTCGGCCCCATAGCGAACCGAGAATGATCGCCAGCGTGAGAAAGACGATGCCGACTTCGCTGGCCGCACGCCCCAGGATATCCCACCGCTCATCGCGTTTGAGCAGATAGACCACGCCTGCTACGGCCATAATGACGAATGAGAGCATGCCAAGCCAGGCCATCGGCACGTGAAAGTAGAAGATGCGCTGCGGCGGCCCTTGCACGGCGTCGGTCGGGGCATAGATAAAGATCATCCAGAGGGAGATCAGCATGCCGACGAAGGAGAGCGCGCCTAGAATGAGCGAGGCGACAGGCAGGTCGGCCTTCTTGCCGCTACTGATGGTCTTGTCTCGTACCTGCTCCAGGCCCGTAGCGCGATTTGCTATAGCCATAATCGTTATTCCTCTATTACATACTCAAACACGAGCATCGAGATGCTCAAAAAGATCACATCAAAGGCGATAATCAGACCCAGCCAGGGTGGCTCGTTGGCAACCGGGGCCAGCAGGTCCTCGGTCAGGCGTACCGCGCCAATGACCACCGGCACAATCAACGGAAACACTAGAATCGGTAACAACAACTCGCGCGCGCGCGTCGCTGCCGCCATCGCCGAAAAGAGCGTGCCGACCGTCGCAATGCCCAGTGAGCCGAGCAGCACAACCGGTACTAGCGCTCCCACGAGCAGTGGCACATCGAACAACACTGCGAAAACGGGCAGCGCGACTATCTCCACAACGCCAATAAACAGCAAATTCCCCAAAAGTTTTGCCAGATAGATCGCTTTGCGGTCTACCGGACAGAGCAGCAGGCGATCCATTGAACCCTTTTCGCGCTCTGCCGTGATTGTGCGCCCCAACCCCAACAGACTGGCGAAGACGAATGCGATCCACAGCGCCCCTGGGGCCACCGCCGCTTTGTTGTCAACACGCAGGTCAAAGGCAAAGTTGAAGATGACCAGCACCAGCAGCGCGAAGAGCGCCATCCCAGTCCAGGTCTGCTTGCTACGCAACTCGTAGCGAATATCCTTCCAGAGAATCGCCCATACCTGTGTCAAAAATATGTGCGCATTGCCTATTATGCTTGTTGTTCCTGTCTCATCCATCGGGTTCACATCATGAACTTCGCCAGGCAAAAGCGGGCATCCTGTCCTTACGGAATGGTTCCATCGCCGATTTAGCCTGGAAAATTTCACTATCGCAGGTATTCCTGTCCATCATTCAGCCACACTTATCTCACCATTTCTTCAAAGGCGCGGCGCGCGCCCGCCGGTTCCAGTGAGGCAGTCGCCTGCTGATACACAATACGTCCATTCGCCAGCATTACGATCTGATTACCCAGGTGCAAGGCACGTTCCAACTGGTGCGTGGTGAAGAGCGTCGTGCCGCCGCGCTCCGTGTGTTGCTCAAGCAGGCGCTCAATCAAGGCCAGACCCTCGCTATCCAGTCCGGTATCCGGTTCATCCAGCAGCAGCAATTGCGGACGATGCAGCAAGGCGCGCGCCCAGGCCAGGCGCTGCACCTGTCCACGCGAAAAGGTTGCCACGCGATCACGCGCGCGCCTTTCCAGACCCACCTCACCTAGCAGAGATAGTGCCCGTTCGCGCGCGGATGGCACGCTGTACATGCTGGCAAAGAACAGCAGGTTCTCCAGCGCTGTTAGTTCCTCATATAAGTAGGGCTGGTGGGCCACGAAACCGACGAGATGGCGTATCTGCTGCGCATCTTGCCGCAGGTCGTAGTGCGCAAGGGTTACTGTTCCGGCATCTGGCTTCGTCAACGCAGCCAGGATGCGCAGCAACGTGGTTTTGCCCGCGCCATTCGCGCCCAACAGAGCCATCCGCTGCCCGCGCGCCAGTTCCAGGTTGATGCCGCGCAGCACCGGCTTTAAGGCGAAGCTCTTCTTCAGTCCGTGTATCGCCAGATAGGGATCACTCACCGATGTGTCATCTCCTGCTCGCTCATGAGCGCACGCAAACGCGCCTTCGTTTTCGAGCGCCGCGCCTGGTAATCCGCCTTCGAGAGCTTGCCCGCCTCGTAAGCCTTATCCAGTTCCAATAATTCTTTCAGTAGTGCCTCTTGTATGCTATGTTGTTTGCCGACATGCTCTCGCTCGGCGTGTTGATGCTGTTCCGCTTTCTCTGTTCTTTCTGCTCTTGCCGTCTCCGTTCGTTTCTGTCTATGCGGTGTCTTGCTCTTCGCATGTGTGTCACGCCTGGCACGAGCGTTCTGCCAGCGATAGACGAAGGCTGTCACCACGATGATAGCACACATCAGCAACAAAGCCACCACCAGCCAGAGCAGTCCTGTGTTGGTTTGAACCGGCACAGTGACGGTGGGCGGCAGATGCAAGCCGTTGAGCGCGACATGGAAGCCCTGATTTGCCAGCAGGTTGCTCCCTTTAAAAACGTGATAGGGCTGGTTATTGACGGTCAGCAGGCCCGATGAGGTGAGCAGCGCTGAATTGGCCTGCAGGTCGGGCGGCACCAGCACGGAGATGGCAACGGTGGGATAGAATGCCGTATAGCTGAAATCGTAAGTGGTTGAACTGTACGGTACGTCGAACGAGAAGGCCAGTTGCGAGGTGCCAGGCAATAGTGCCACGTTGGACGCGAAGCCCTGATCGACTTGAATGACGGTATAGCCACCGAAGCCCTGACTCAAGGTGACGTTGCGCGCGCCCTTCGGCAGCGAGAAGAGCAGCGCGTTCGGCTTGCCCTTGCTGGCATCCAGCGAACCGACGTAAGTATAGTGATTGAGATTCTCGAAATCAAAAAATTCAGAGATAGTGATAAGACCCTTTTGCACATCCGGCTCGTGAAACAAGATCATGGTATCGACAACGGCCAGCTTCGAGCTATCGGATGTCGCGTCATACACCGTCAGGTTCAACTGTTGCACCGGCTTCGTATCCAGCGTAATCGTATCGGTCACGTATTGTGCACCCTGATAGTTGATGTAAACAGCATAGTTGAGTGTTTTGTCGGTCGAAAGATTAGGGAAGTTATAATTGCCATGCGCATCCGTAATCGTCGTCGCCAGATCGCTGCCGTTGCCAAGCTGAGCCACCTGCAATGTCACTTTCTGGCCTGCCAGTGGTGCGTTATTCCTTGTGCCGTCCAGCAACTGTCCATAGATACGTCCATTGCCCGTCATCGCTACATGGGCCGAGGCTGTTGGAGAGAGCAGGAAAAAGAATAGCATATTACACAGCAAAGTCAGTGTAAGCAGAACGGCTGTAGTGAGAGATAGTATTCGATTTTCAGATTTTTTACTCAGCAGTTTCTTCATTGCGCTCCTGTTCCTTGAGCTTGTTTAGCTGTGCCTCTATCGCCGCGTCGAGTTCCTGTTCACGTGCCCGCTCCTGCTCAAAGCGCGCCTTGAGTGCGACCGCCGCGCGCCGGATGTAGCGTTCGCGCAAGTGATTGTAGTCTTCTTCCGAGATATTATCAAGCTGATAGTCCAGTTCCACTTCTTGCAGCGCATTACGAGCGGCCTGTTCCTGTTCTAACACAGCATGCAGTGTCTCACTGCTCTTACTGTTCTCGCCATTTTCTCCTGTCGGCAAGGTTTGTGCGGCCTTCTGATGATAGATAGGATAAAGGACATAGGCCAGAGCGGCCAGACCCAGGACACATGCGACCAGTATTGCCATCAGTGCTTTTCCTCTCTGCGCCAGAAGAGCGGGTCTTCGGCTGCCAGTTCCTCTTCTACCTGCTTGCGGTACTCCGCCAGTTCTTTTTCGTCAACCTCAATCGTCTCCAGTGTGCCAGCGCCGCTCACAGCAGGCGCAGTTGCGGCGGCTTTACGCCAATCGAGCATTACCATAAAGACCACCACAGTGCCGCCGAGCAGCAAGATGATGGGCACAAGCCAGGCCAGCAGCGAGAAGCCCTGCCAGGGCGGCGACCAGACTATTGATGGCCCATAGCTTTGCTCAAAGTATTGAATGATCTGCTGCTCGGATTTGCCCTCCTGCAATTGCTGGCGAATGATGCCGCGCATCTGCTGCGCCAGGGCAGAGGGAGAATTAGCTACCGACTCACCCTGGCAGATAGGACATTTGAGTTGCGAGGCCACCTGATAGACGCGCTGATCCAGTGTCATACTGGTTTCGTCATGAATCAGCATGTATGTCCAGCTCAAAGCTAGCAGGATAACTGCCAGCGCCACTATCAGCATGGGGCGTGAACGATACCATACCGGCGGCTGAGCCTTGCGCGTCTCCGCCACCTGCTGTTCCAACTGCTTCTTTGTGACGCTACCTGCCGACTCGCTCATTGCACCATCCTCCCTAAACCGTCGTCGTGGTAGCGGCTGGACTGCTGGTGGCCCCATGTTCAACTGGCGCGGCACGCAGGGGCGCACGTCGCCGTTCGGGCCACCAGCAGATGACACCGCCAAAGAGCATGAACAACCCACCATACCAGACCAGCACTACGAGCGGATTAATAAAGACACGTATCTGAGCCTGTGACGCGCCCTGCCAGTCGGCCAGGAAAACGTAGATGTCGGTCAGGTTCGGCATCGTGGTAATCGAAATCTGGCTAACCGGCTGATCCTGGAAATTGTTATAGATGGTGCGCCCCGGATAGATGTAGCGCAGGAGTTGTCCATTCTGCCAGATTTGCAGTTGCGATGTGATGCTCTCATTATCGCTATTATGTGCATCAATATTGCCCAGGAACGTGAGTTGATAGCCCGCGATATTTGCGCTCTGGCCCGCGTTGAGCGTAAAGTCCTGCTGCTGCTGGAAGAACTGTGAGCCAATAATACCCACCGTCAATATCACCATGCCCAGGTGGATGATGTAGCCGCCGTAACGTTGCCGATAGCGATTGAATAGCATGAGGACGGCCAGCACATACGGCTCACCATGACTATGACGTACCTTCGCGCCGCGCCATAGCTCATAAAAGATGGCGCTGGCGGTGAAGGCGCAGATGGCAAAGCCGATATTCGCCAGCACAGAGGTCACACCGAGTAAAGGCAGAATGATGGCAAAGAGCGCTGCTACCAGCGCCGGTACGCACAGATTGCGCCACAGCGCCCGCATAGAGGTACGTCGCCACGCTAGCAGCGGGCCAACACCCATTGCCAGCACCAGCACGCCCAGCAACGGCCCATTGACGTTATCATAAAATGGTGGCCCAACCGTCATCTCCTGCTTGCGCACCACCGCCGTAATCAACGGGAACAGGGTACCCCATAGCGTGGCAAAGGTGATACCGGTTAGCAAAAGATTATTGAATAGGAAAATGCCTTCGCGCGAAATTACCGAGTCGAATTCCTGCTCGGCCTGCAATCTGGGCAGACGGAAGAAGAACAGTCCCAGCGAAAAGATGACCGCGATAGCCAGGAAGACCAGGAAATACGCGCCAATATCTGAATAGGCGAACGAGTGTACTGAACTGATGACGCCGCTACGTACCTCAAAGGTACCAAAGATCGAGAGCAGGAACGAGGCTACGACCAGTACCAGATTCCAGACCTTCAACATCCCGCGCCGCTCCTGCACCATCGAGGAGTGTAAAAAGGCTGTCGCCGTCAGCCAGGGCAAGAGTGCGGCGTTCTCTACCGGGTCCCAACTCCAGTAGCCGCCCCAGCCCAGCACATGATAGGCCCACCACGCGCCCAGAATCAGGCCCACTGTCTGAATCGTCCACGAAGCCAGCATCCAGCGCCGGATCGAGCGCAGCCACTCGCTGTTGAGCCGCCCCGTAATCATAGCGGCTACGGCGAAGGCAAACGGAACGGCAAAGCTCATGAAGCCCATCAGCAGCATAGGGGGGTGTACCAGCATGCCGGGATCGAGCAGCAGAGGATTGAGGCCCTGACCATCGGGGGGCGCGACCGGCGAGCGCGTGAAGGGATTAGAGACAGTCGAAAGCACAATCAGGAAAAAGGTCAGTATCGTCATCAGTGTCGCAATGACGTAGGGTACCAGCGCGGCTGGCGCGCGTTTTGAACTCAGGACAAAGATGGCGGAGAAAATAGCGAGCATAACGGCCCAGTAGAGCAGTGATCCCTGCTGGCCGCCATAGAAGGCCGCCGTGACGTAGTACCAGGGCATGGCGAGACTGGACTCTTCCGCCACGTAGCGCACCCCAAAGTCATGCGTCAGAAATGAAATAATCAGAGCCGCCGCCGCCAGTAACATGAAAACGGCTACGACCAGCACCGCTCTTGCAGCACTGGTTTTCAACTGTGGAATATCGCGTGCCGCGCCCAGCACGGCGGTAATGACGGCGAAAACGGCGAAGCCCGTTGCAAGCATAAGGGCAATTACGCCCAGGTCTGAAAAGTACACAGCGACACCTTATTTATTGAGCCGTCGGCGTGGCAATCTGGAATTTCGATGGACACTTGGTCAGCAGGGAGTCGGCCTGGAAGGTACCATGCCCTGGATAGCGCCCTTCGACCACTACCTGCGCGCCCGCGCGGAAAATATCCGGTACAACTCCTGTATAGGACACGGGCAGAGATTGCTTGCCGTCGTTAATGACAAATGTAATGCGATCACTCCGGTCGTCGCGCACAATCGACCCCTGTTGCACAACGCCGGCCACGCGCACGTCCTGCGTTGCACAGGTGCTGCAATGCATAAGTTCCGATACCGTCATATAGTAGACGGCGTTGGACTGCGTGTTCGCGTAGACAAGATAGAAAATTGCGCCGAGAATAGCCGCGCCCGCCAGCAGAAAACTCACCGGCAAACGCCTCTTTCGGCGTGGCGAACGCGCCGAAGAAGGAGCTTCTAATTGATCTTCGCGCGTAGTAACAACAGACTGCACGATACAACCTCCCTTAATGGGGCGTGAGTGATAATTCAAAAAGTATATTGAGCAATGCCCCCAGTACAAATACAATGATGCCCAGAGACAGCATCAGTTTCGGCGCAGCCTTCGAGAAGCGCGTAGAGCGTTTCGCCAACCTCCGTACATCGCTCTGCCCCATATAGAGCGCGAGGATGAACAGCACGACGGCCAGCACAATCTTGAGCGCCAGTACCAGCAGGTAGGGCAGGCCCAGCGTGGTCTGTGTCAGGCGATCAAAGGTCAGATACGCGCCCGTCAGCAGCAGAACGCCCATGCAAACATTCACCATCTGCTTGAACAGAGTGGCAATTTTCGCTGCTACTGCCGGAGCCGGGCCGCCGAGGCGCAGCGCCGGTGTCACAACCAGCAGGTACATGATGCTGCCACCGACCCAGGCCGCTCCCGCCAGTATGTGCGCCGAGCGCATCATGACGCGCAAAGCCAGCACGAACGCTATCATTCCAGTATCTTTGCCGTTTCCATCTTCAAGCCTTGCGCATTCAGCGCGCTGATCCATTTCGCCACGACAATGCCCTGGCGATTGATAAAGAACGTTTCAGGAAAACCGGTCACGCCATAGCTGATGATGGTCGAGCCATCCATCGTATCTTCTACATTGAGATAACTGATATGATATTTTTGCAGGAAAGCCACCCCATCGGCCTGCTTCACCTCCTGCCCATCAATGCCGATCAGGATCACGCCTTGCGCCTTGAGTTTGGGCCACTCTTGCGCCAGAAAAGGTGCCTCCTGCTGACAGGGGTCACACCACGAAGCCCAGAAGTTCAAGATGATAGGATGGCCTTTTAAGTCAGCTAAATGGATAGTTTTGGTCGAGCCATTGAGCGCAGGCAGCGTGAAATCAACCATTGGCTTCCCCTTGAGGGGAAAGCTCGTTACGTCCCCGCTCAGCGTCGTGCTGTTGCTAGCGCTGCTCGCAGCACTATTATTCTGCTGCGCCGGTGTCAGCAACTGCGTCCAGAGCAGCACCAGCAAGGCAACATTCAAGACGCTCACCAGAATAAATATCGTAATACTGCGCTTGCGCGAGCGTTTACGTGCAGGCGAAGTCGTCAATGCTGCCTCTTTTTGATCTGTCTGCGTGATGTGCGATGCTTGACTGTTTATATCCATATTTGCACTATTCCAGCATGGTAGAAAACGACACTTTGATTATGTTGCTTGAGCCTGATAGGCAACTTGCAATGCCCCAGGCCCACCTTACAATGACCTGAACGTTTTCATCTCCATCTTGTAGGGGCGTGATTCATCACGCCCTGCCTGCTGCCCGCCTGCCCGTCTGCCTGCCTGCCCGTCACACCAGTACAACATGATGCACAGGTGGAGAGGGTGTGATGAATCACGCCTCTACGATGGGTAGCATATTGCCTGTAACAAATCTTTGGGAGAGATGAAGAGGGCGTGATTGATCAGGCCCTGCCTGCCTGCCTGCCTGTCGCATTGCTCCCAGGAGGTGATGATGAAAGTTGCTCATCGACCTCGGCGCTCTCGTAGGGGCGTGATTCATCACGCCCTGCCTGCTGCCCGCCTGCCCGTCTGCCTGCCTGCCCGTCACACCGGTACAACATGATGCACGGGTGGAGAGGGCGTGATGAATCACGCCTCTACGATGGGTAGCATATTGCCTGTAACAAATCTTTGGGAGAGATGAAGAGGGCGTGATGAATCACGCCCCTACGAGTTTCGGGCGGAAAATTTCATTATCCCGTGGACGGGATTGCGGGTCATTCGTAGCGGTACACGCTACAGTGTTCAATGCTGAGCGGTTGCGTAAAGGAGAAACGCCAGCGCTGCCCCTGGTTGGTTTCATCGCCATTCAGGCGGCGGGTCATGACCCAGCGACTCTGGTGGTACTCACCCTCATCGACTGCAGCGATCCCTGCCAGCGCCGGGCCGGGCGTGATAGGGCGAAAGCCGACCTGAAAGCCGTAGCCCGCGCCAATGAAGTGGTTCGGGCCATCGGTCATTAACAGACCATAGCCGTCTTTGGCGCTCGCCCCAAAACTCTGATCGAGCGTGATTTCCAATTCATAGTCCCCCAACTCCCTGACCATGCGTGGGTGTTCTTCGTTGAGTTGGAAACCAATTATCTCGCCCCGGCCCTGGTGTGCCAGGATGAGCGGCGCAATCTGCCGTAGGACGCGATAGCTTTTGCTGAGTGTCGAATCTGCGGGTTGCTCAATGGAGTCGATGGCAAACGGTGAGGTGCCGATGGCATCATGCGCGCCAATGGCGTAGAAGAAGTTCGGCGCGCACTCGTCGCCACGCCGCATCTCAGGAATAAAGAGCGGGTTGTTGCGCCGGGTATAGCGTTGACACCAGTCCTGGAAATTATCGAAATAGATGTCAGGACTCAAAAAGTCAATGTGCGGGCAACCGGCGCGCCATAAATCGAGCGAGTGCGGCAATGGACCACCGCTAGGCCACTGGCCGGGCTGGAACTGTGGCGCGTTGAGCCAGGCATTCACGAACATCGGTAGCGCATACTCCGCCTTACCGGCAGCGGCAACGTGATCCACGTAGCGCGCATAATGCCAGGCCATGAAGATTTCATCAGTCTGTGCGCCGCTTCCAAATATCTCTTGCCAGCTACCGGTAGTTTTGCTCCCACCGGCTTCCCAGGCCTGTCGTAGCTCAATGCCCAGTTCGGGCCGATGCTGCTGAAGCTGTGTCAGTAACGCCTCCGGTACCTGGTCGGCAAACGCCCGTTGCGCAGCCTCTGAACGATCACGGCTATCGCCTAATATGCCAACTTCATTTTCTACCTGCATCATAATGACGGTGTGCTCATCCCCATCAACTGCGCGAATGTGACGCATAAGGGCCGCGAAGGCCCTGGCATCGGCCCGCCAGTTTGCCTCAGCAAACGTCGAAAGCACCTCAATGCTCTGACCATCCTGGCGCTTGACACGTGGGAACCGGCGATAATCCTGTTTCACCCATACCGGCACGTAGCTGGACATGCCATTCTTCCAACTACCAAACCAGAGAAAGATCAGGTGCAGTTCATGACGACGTGCCTCTTGAATGAGGCCATCCACGAGGCTGAAATCGAAGTGGCCCTCCTCCGGTTCAATGAGTTCCCAGGAGACGGGTGTTAGCACAGTATTGAGGTTCAATGCTACCAATCGCTCCCAGATGGGCCGCATATAGCCCAGGTGCGATGAACTGGAGTTATGCAATTCACCCCCAAGCACCAGAAAGGGCTGGCCATTCACAATAAGCTGTGTCGCGCTACCCTGCTTACTCAGATGGGGTATTTGTGTATTGCCTCTGTCTGATATTGAGGTCATCATGGAGAGATTTGTCCCTTCTTTCTACGTATTTTCTATGGCTTCTTGATTTTGCCTGGTGAAACTATATAAACACTGTACCACACAGGGCGCATGTGTGGCGCAAGGCGACCGCGAGGATCGCTCTGTCGGCTGCAAAAAATTGACGGACCTCCTTGCCGTAGGGATTGACTTTTGGAAAAATGCCGAGTATGCTTGAAGAGATACAGGTTAATCGATAAACCTCCTGTTTAAGAGGTCAGCATGACGACGATTTACGACATTGCTAAGGTAGCAGGTGTCACAGCGACAACGGTATCGAACGTGCTTTCTGGCAAAGGCTCGGTCAGCGCTGCCACGCGCGAGCGTGTGTTGCAGGCTGTCAAAGAGCTGGAATATGCGCCTAACCTGGTGGCGCGCAGCCTTATCAAAGGGCGTACCGGTATTATCGGTTTTACCGTGCCAGGCATGGACAATCCCTTCTATGCCGAAACCGCCTCAGCCGTTGAGCGTCTGGCCTATAAAGCAGGTTTGCGTGTTCTCATTACAACCATCCCCTGGAAAGACCAGATGGGAACACAACTGCTCAAAGACCTCATCTTACGTCGTGTTGATGGCCTCTTAGTGACCAGCAATGATCATCTTCTGCGTACCATTCATTCCGTACCGCGTCAGCACGTTCCGCTCGTATTTTGTTTACACGAACAAAGAGAAGACGGCCAGGCAGACGACAAAACAAAGTGCGAATATACTGTCTCCTTCGACTTCTTTCAGGCTGGACAGTTAGCTGCGGAGCATCTACTTTCACTGGGTCATCGGCGTGTGGGTCTCATCCCCCAGATCAACGTTGATGGCAAGCCGGAAGTCTATCAGGCCCGTTCCGTAGGTTTCCTGAGAACAATGCAGGCTCACGGCTATCCTGTAGACCCGGCGCTCATCGTGGCTAGTGATCCCACCCTCGAAGGCGGTAGGCGTGCAGGCGCTAGCTTGCTCTCGCACCCCGAACCTCCTAGCGCCATCTTCTCCACTAACGACATCATGGCTCTGGGCGTGATGCGAGCTGCATGGGAACGCGGCTTGCACATTCCTAACGATCTCTCCGTCATCGGCCTGGACGATATCAGTATGGCGGCCTACACGTCGCCCCCACTGACAACGATCAGGATCGATAAAGTTGCCCTCATGGCGAAAGCTATGGAAATACTCCTGCTGGTAATTGAGGGCAAAGCTGTTCCGTCCGTACCCCTTTTCCCGGCAACTCTCATTATTCGTCACTCAACTGCGCCCTATACAGGATAAGTATAGCTAAGGAGGTGGTAATACGAGATAGTTAAGCAAAGACTACTTGCCTTACCCTTTGCGAGTATTGTGATCTTGACCATGCAAAGGGTAGAGAGCTTTTATTGATGTGTAGTCAACGTTATTTGTTCGCGTAACTATAGGAGTGCTAAATGATGCAACGTTTTTCCTCTCCCGGTCGGTTCCGTCGTTCACTTGGATGGCTGTCGAGCGTCAGTTTCGCGCTGCTCATCATAGCTTCGCTGGCCGCTTGTGGCGGTAGCAGTACTACCAGTTCGGGTGGCAGTACTACAACAGGGCCGGTGAAACTGACATTCTGGTCATGGGTGCCAGGCATCGATAAGTCGGTGGCGCTCTGGAACAAAACGCACCCCGACATTCAGGTCTCTCTGGCTAACGTCGGTGCCGGGCCAGCCGAATATGACAAGTTGTTCACGGCGATCAAAGCCAATAACGAGCCGGATCTGGGCCAGGTCGAGTTCCAGTACCTGCCTACTTTCGAGACCACCGGTGGCCTCGTCGATCTGTCTCAATATGGAGCCAGTGCGGTACAGAGCGATTTTGTGCCGTGGACATGGAGCCAGGTGACGCTTGGCAGCGCAATCTATGCCATCCCTCAGGACAGCGGCCCCATGGCCATGTTCTACCGCGCGGATATCTTCAAGAAATATAATCTGCCAGTACCCACCACCTGGGCGCAGTATGCCGATGACGCCGCTAAACTGCATGCCGCCGACCCCAATGAATACATCACCGACTTTCCTCCGAAGGAGCCGGGCTGGTTCACCGGGCTAATCTGGCAGGCCGGCGGACAGTTATTCGGTATCAATGGGCAGTCCTGGAAAGTCTCCATCAACAATCCACAAGCCCAGCAGGTGGCTTCCTACTGGCAAGATTTGCTCAGTAAGAAGCTGGTCAAAACCGAGCCAGACTTTGCCAACGCCTGGTACCATGACCTGGCTACCGGATCGGTAGCGACCTGGATTTCCGCCGTCTGGGGTGCCTCCACAATCTCGTCCAATGCTCCCTCAGCTTCCGGCGACTGGCGCGTGGCTCCTATTCCACAGTGGACGGCGGGTCAAAAAGTCGATGGCAACTGGGGTGGCTCCACTACGGTGGTGTTCAAGGATACGAAGTACCCCAAACAGGCCACTGAGTTCGCTATGTGGCTCAATACCAACCAGCAAAGCATCGACTACATGATCCAGGGCGCTTCGATCTTCCCGGCAGACGCGGCTGCCGATAGCTCGCCCCTGCTCAGCAGTCCGATAGCCTACTACGGGAACGAGAACGTCTTCCAGTTGTTCAAGGATGCGTCGCCTGAAGTGAACGTCAACTTCCAGTGGGGGCCAACTATCAACCAGGTCTACACGAATATGGGTGATGACTTTGCCAATGTTGTCAATGGTCAGGGTACCCTCTCCAGTGCGCTCGACACCTTACAACAGCAGACGATCACCTTCATGAAATCGCAGGGCTTTAGCGTGACCTCTTAGCATTCATTACAAAATCCGTAGGGACGTGATCAATCACGTTCTGTCTGGTACCCATATCATGTTGGCGGAGATAACGCTGCTAACCAGCGCGTTATCTCCTCTACACGACACGTGCTGGTAGTTCAGGCACATCGGGTTCGATCCCGTGGACGGGATTGCTCTCGTCCCTACGGAGTGCCGGATTTTAAAGAAGGAGTATCAGCATATGGCACTTGAAACAACCCCTCCGGCAGGCGCGGGCGCGCTGAGCGGCAGTGGCACAGGACGAACCTCCTCCCACCATCTGAGTCTGGGCCGCGTCCTGACGCCGTATCTGTTTATCCTGCCCTTTGGCATCCTGTTCCTGCTCTTCTTTATCGTGCCCATCCTCTATGCCATCTACGAGAGCCTCTATCGCTCCCAACGCAGCGGCCTGGGCCTGGGGCCTGCCACCGTCAGCTTCAATGGCTTGGGCAACTATGTCCAGGTTCTCCACGACCCCAATTTCTGGTCGGGCGTCGGGCGCGTGCTGCTCTACGGCATCGTGCAGGTGCCCGTCATGTTGTTCTTAGCCCTCCTCTTCGCTTTGCTGCTCGACTCCACCGTGGTGCGCTTCAAGAACTTTTTCCGCCTGGCCTACTTCGTGCCCTACGCCGTCCCCGGCATCATCGCCGCTCTCTTGTGGGGCTATCTCTACGACCCTGAGCTGAGTCCCATCGTCAAACTCTTGCAGGGACTTGGCCTCTCCAATTTCAACTTCCTGAGCGCGGGTACCGTGCTGTGGTCGATTGCCAATATCGCCACCTGGTCGTGGACCGGCTACAACATGCTCATCATCTTCGCCGCCTTGCAAGCCATCCCCAGCGAAATCTACGAGTCGGCGCGTGTGGATGGAGCCTCTGGCTGGCGCACCGCCTGGTATATCAAAGTGCCTATGGTGGCTCCCGCCCTCGTGCTGACCGGCGTCTTCTCCATCATCGGTACCCTGCAACTCTTCAACGAGCCAACCGTGCTATCGGCCATCTCTAATAACATTTCCAGTTCATATACCCCTAACCTCTACGCTTACTACACCGCCTTTGGCAACAACAACTACTACTATGCCGCCGCCATTGCCGTCGTGCTGGCCCTGGTCACCTTCGTCCTTTCTTTCGGCTTCTTACGTGTCACCCAACGACAGGCAGGAGTGTGATCGATGAGCGAACAATTAGCTTCTGTTCCCTTGCCCACCCGGCAGGAAGTGACCGCCGTCAGGCACCAGCAGCCTCGCCGCTTCAATCTGGAAAGCATCGGGGCCATGACTTTCCTGTTCATTTTCACCGTCTACTTCCTGATCCCCTTCTTCTGGCTGGTCATTTCGGCCACTAAGAATATCGGCGACCTGTTCAATACCTTTGGCTTCTGGTTCGCCCCCCACTTTGAACTGTTCTCCAATCTGCAACAACTCTTCACCTACGATAACGCTATCTACCTGCAATGGTTTATCAACACCTTGATCTACGCCGGCCTGGGAGCCTTGTTTGGCACCTTGCTGGCCTCGATGGCCGGCTATGCCATGGCCAAGTACGTCTTCCCAGGACGCAATTTCATCTTCTCGGTCGTGCTGGGAGCTATTCTGGTGCCCGGCACGGCCCTGGCCTTACCGTTGTACCTGTTGATGAGCAAGTGGGGCCTGACCAACACCTACTGGTCGGTGTTGCTGCCCAGCATCGTCAGCCCCTTTGGTGTCTATCTCTCGCGCATCTACGCCGCTGCCTCGGTGCCCGATGAGTTGATCGAGGCGGCCCGTATTGATGGCGCGGGCGAGTTTCGCACTTTCTTCACAGTGGCGATGCGCCTGATGACCCCGGCCCTGGTAACGATCTTCTTGTTCCAGTTTGTGGGCATCTGGAATAACTACTTCCTGCCGCTGGTGATGCTCAGTAATGAACGGCTCTTCCCGATCACGGTGGGCTTGCAGACCTGGAACGTGACAACGGGGGGCGCGAACAAGTTCCTCTACTCGCTCATCATCACGGGGGCGTTGGTCTCGGCCATTCCATTGCTCATCGGTTGTGGCATTTTACAGCGCTATTGGCGTGGGGGCCTGGGCGCTGGTAGCGTCAAAGGCTAAGACCGATGAAGGAAATATCACAAGGAGATATTGCATGAAGCATAATTTACGCCTTTTGCAAGGAAAGCTTAGTCGTCATTTCTTAACGCAGGCCGCTGCCGGTGCTGCAAAAGCACTGCCGTCGATTAACATCTATGACAACGTACCTTCTGGAGTTTAAAACATGCAGCATTCCTTTCCAAGACATATCCTGTACGGGGGCGACTATAACCCTGAGCAGTGGCCCGAAAACATCTGGCAGGACGACATGCGCCTGATGAAACTGGCGCATGTCAATATGGTTTCCATTAACATCTTCTCCTGGGCCGCGCTTGAGCCTGCCCCTCACACCTACCAGTTTGAAACACTGGATCGCATCATGGATATGCTCGCCGACAACGGTATTGCTGCCGATCTGGCGACCGCCACCGCCTCACCGCCCACCTGGATGAGTCGTCACTATCCTGCTATGCTGCCGGTCACTTATGATGGGAGACGTTACACACACGGCTCACGCCGTCACTATTGCCCCAATAGTACGGACTATCGGCGCGAGTCCGCCGCGCTGGTGCAACAACTGGCGGAGCGCTATGCCCGCCATCCAGCATTGCATCTGTGGCACGTGGATAACGAATATGCCTGTCACGTCACCGCCTGCTACTGTGATCAGTGCGCCCGCGCCTTCCGCCAATGGCTACAGGAGCGTTACAGCACACTGGCAGCGTTGAACGAGGCGTGGGCCACCAGCTTCTGGAGCCAGCGCTACTACAATTGGGAGGATATTCTGCCGCCACGCCTCACGCCCGCACAGCACAATCCGAGTCAGGTGCTGGATTATCAGCGTTTCATGTCCGACTCGTTCCAGGAATGCTATCTCATTCAAGCCCGCATATTGCGCGAGATTACGCCCAACGTTCCCATCACCACAAACTTCATGGGTGCGTTCAAGCCGCTCGACTACTTCTCGTGGGCACCACACCTGGATGTTATCTCGAATGATAGTTATCCGCCCAATACCGCTCCTGCCTGGGAAACGGCGCTGATCGATGACCTCATGCGCTCACTCAGGGGCGGGCAGCCCTATCTGCTGATGGAGCAAAGCCCCAGCCAGGTCAACTGGATGGCACAAAATCCCCAAAAGCGTCCGGGGCGCATGCGTATGTTGAGCTATCAGAATGTGGCACACGGCGCTGATGGCATTCTGTTCTTCCAGTGGCGACAGTCAAAGGGCGGCTCAGAGATGTATCACAGCGCAGTGGTGACGCACGAGGGCAACGAACACACACGCATCTTCCGCGAGGTGGCTCAGCTAGGGGCCGAGCTAAGCCAACTTTCGCCAGAGGTCGTTGGTGCGCGGACGCCCGCCCAGGTGGCTCTGCTGGTGGACTGGCAAAACTGGTGGGCCGTCGAGTATCGTCCCAATCCAAGTGATCGCCTGAACTACTGGGAACAGATCAAGACCTACTACGAGCCACTCCACGCGCTGAATATTGCAGTAGATATTGTGCAGCCTGAAAGCGATTTAAGTCGCTATCGCCTGGTTATCGCACCTCTACTGTATATGGTGCGTCCCGGCGTGGCACAAAACCTGGAACAGTTCGTCCAGCATGGAGGCATTCTTCTGACCACGTTCTTCAGCGGCATTATTGACCAGAACCATCATGCCACGCTGGGCGGTTATCCAGGCGCATTGCGTAAATTGCTGGGAGTGCATGTTGAAGAGTTCGACCCCTGGACAGAGACAATGAGCAACCAGCTCATCATCGAAGAAGGCCCTCTACGTGGCACCTATCCCTGCACGCTCTGGGGCGAAGTGGTGCATCTGGAAGGTGCGCACGCCCTCGGCGTCTTTGCGCACGACTACTACGCACAGGGGCCTGCGTTGACGGTACACCAGTTTGAGCAAGGGCAGGTCTATTACCTGGCAACTCAGGTAAGCCGCGACCTGCTGGCCCGGTTGACACATCAGCTTTGTCGGCAGGCGGGCGTTGAACCTGTTCTCAACGCTCCCAAAGGAGTGGAGGTCACGCGGCGTGTGCGGGCCGATGGGCGTGCCGTGTTCTTTCTCCTCAACCATACGCACCAGACCGAGACAGTAACATTACCCGTTGGCAGCTTTACCTCGCTGTTGAACGGACACATGGTTGAGGGCCAGATAGAGGTTGCCGCCAATGATGTAGCAGTGCTGCTACAGCAATAAGCTAAGCTGCATGTAGTGATGTCATTTGGGGGTATCATGTATCGATTAGAAAGAAGCATAGAATGCAAAAGGAACTCGTATGGGGTATCCTGGGCACCGGCACGATAGCGCGGGCCTTCGCGCAGGGGGTGATCGGTTCACAGACCGGTCGCCTTCTTGCCGTCGGCAGTCGTTCCTCAAGCTCAGCCGAGAGCTTTGGTGAGCAGTGGCACATTCCTCGTTGCTACGGTAGCTATGCGGCATTGCTGGCCGATGCAGAAGTACAGGCGGTCTACATCGCTGTGCCACATCCCTGGCATGCTGAATGGGCCATCAAGGCAGCGGAGGCGGGTAAGCACGTGCTGTGTGAAAAGCCGTTGGCGCTCAATCATGCGGAGGCGATGGCCGTTGTTGAGGCTGCGCAAGAGCATGATGTATTTTTGATGGAAGCCTTTATGTATCGCTGTCACCCACAGATGGCGCGTGTAGTCGAATTAGTACGCTCCGGTGCTATCGGTCAGGTGCGTGTCATTCAGGCCACATTCAGCTTTCATAGCGCCTACAAGCTAGAAAGTCGCTTGCTGAACAACCGCCTGGGCGGTGGGGGCATCCTCGACGTAGGTGGCTATTGCACCTCGATGGCCCGCGCTATCGCCGGAGCCGCGCTCGACCGGTCGTTTGCCGACCCATTGGAAGTCAAAGCCGTCGGGCACGTCGGCAGCGAGAGCCGCGTCGATGAATACACCGTTGCCGTCCTGAAGTTCCCTGGCGACATTGTGGCGCAACTCTTCACCGGCGTGCAGGTTGCCGGTGAGAATGTCGTGCGTATCTTTGGCTCACAAGGCTCCATCACCATTCCCAATCCCTGGGTACCCAACCAGCAGCCTGGCAAGAGCAGCATCTTCGTCAAACGGCATGGGCAGGATGCACCGGAGGAAATGGAGGTTGAAACAACCGTCGGACTCTATGGGTTGGAGGCCGATACGGTCGCCGAGTTTATCGAGCAGCGCCAATCACCCACGATGTCCTGGGAGGATACGCTGGGCAATATGCGCACTCTCGATCAATGGCGCGCCGAAATAGGCGTCGTTTACGATCAGGAGCGACCCGATGGCCCCGATCAGACCCTACCGATTGACAGACGCCCCTTGAGCGTGCGACCTGGCAGCAATATGCCCGTAGGGCATATTCCAGGTGTGGACAAACCGATCTCGCGTCTGGTGATGGGCGTTGATAACCAGATGACATGGCCGCATACCGCCGTCATGCTCGACGATTTCTTTAGTCGGGGTGGCAACTGCTTCGATACAGCATACATCTATGGCGGGGGACAATGTGAGAAGCTGCTTGGTCACTGGCTGCGCAATCGTGGTATCCGCGAACAGGTAGTCATTCTCGACAAGGGAGCGCACACGCCGCACTGCAATCCAGAGGCGCTGACCCGGCAACTGGAGGAGAGTCTTGAACGCCTGCAAACCGATTACGTGGACATCTACATGCTGCACCGCGACAACCCGGCGATTCCCGTCGGTGAATTTATCGATGTTCTTAACCGGCACCAGGCAGCGGGGCGTGTGCGCGCCTTTGGCGCGTCCAACTGGTCGATTGCCAGAGTAGAAGAGGCCAATCGCTGGGCAAAGGAACACGGACTCAACGGCTTTGTGGCAATGAGTAACAACTTCAGCCTGGCGCGCATGGTCGAGCCGGTCTGGAAAGGCTGTATCGCCGCCTCTGACCCTGAATCGCGGCGCTGGCTGACAGAGCAGGGCATGGCCTTGATGCCCTGGTCAAGCCAGGCGCGCGGCTTCTTCACGGGACGTGCGCGACCTGATGACTTTTCAGACCCGGAACTGGTGCGCTGCTGGTACAGCGAGGATAATTTCCAGCGCCTGGAACGCGCGCGCATACTGGCCAAGCAGCGTGGAGTCCTACCCATCAATATCGCCCTGGCCTACGTGCTATGCCAGCCATTCCCGACTTTCCCCTTAATCGGTCCACGCACGCTGTCCGAGACGCGCACCTCTTTCCCCGCCTTAACCATCGAGCTAACACCCGCCGAGCTACGCTGGCTCAATCTTGAGGAGTAGGAACAGGACACCTACAGGCATGGTACCGGTGCCATGCCTGTAGGTGTCCTGTTCCTAACTTCATCCTTCAATTACTTGCACCTCGAAAACCTTTGTGTCGTCCGACATCCAGGACAGCAGACGCTCCCCTTCCTCAGTCAGTTCATTGCGAATGCTCGTTGGTAGCGGTTTAAACGGCTCAATGATGAGCTTCGTCGTCTTTTGCTCCTGCTCTACCTTCCATGTACCGGCTACGAACCCCCCAATCAGGAACGTTGCGCGCACGCGCCCGACGGTGAGAAAAACGGCAGAACGGTATTCATCAGCGATGATACGTTTGCGGTCGGCGTAGGCAAGCAGCAAGTTGTCAAACTCTGGAATGAAGCGCGGTGGCACGGGAGCCGACTCTTCAGGCAAAGGAGCATCAGGCAGGTCGAAGAGTTCGTTACCCTGCTCATCGCGGAATGTGCGCAAGAGCGGCCTGCAAGTGTTTACGACCTCTCGCAGCCTGGAAAGTCCTGACCAGGTTTGCATATCTTTGATCGTCGCTGGCCCGAATGCCGCCAGGTAGCGCAACACGAGCTGCTGGAGGCTCTCCTCTTCACCAGCAGGCGGATTTTCTAGCCAGAGAGAGGCTAGAGTTAAGGCCGGACTACCGGTGAAATTCCAGGTTCCACCAGGAGGAACTTGCACGAGCGGCAGATACATGCGCACAGCATACGCCATGAGCGCAGGGTCTACGTCGGGGAAAAGTGCCGCAAGCCTGGCATCTCAGCGAAGGTACGTGGTTGTTCCTGCACATATCGCCGCGCGGCCTCCACAAATTGCTCAATATTCAGTTCCTTCACCTGCTTGCCAAAAAAGGCTTGCAGGGAGCGGGTGAGAGCAGGCTGCAGAGCGGGGCGCAGGAGCATATAATCCTCTGCGGCCATCAGTTGCAGCGTGGCACGCATCATGGTAGCTCTCACCACTTTTTTATTTTCCATCAAGCCGGTCAGCTCTGAGCGTTCAAAGGAATGTAGCCGCGTCCACAGTCCGATGTAAGGGGGATTGGGCAACTGAGCCTGTAAAGCGACAAGATGCCTCAATGCCTCAAGAACCGGTTGTGATTTGCGCTCCAGAAGCCACTGGCGGGCAAGCGTGGCGCGATTGAGTTTGCTTAAGGTCAACATACGCTCTGTCATGCAGGGACGACTCAACCTCTGACAACACAGGGGGGCTGATGCTGCGATGTAGGGGGCGTACCCAGCGTCCAGAGCAGCAAAGCGACCAGCATGATGATGACGCCGGAGACGACACAAACGATGTTCAGGAGCAGGCCAATGAAAGCCAGTAGCAGACCGGCGGCAGTTACAATGGGCCAGATACTGGTGGGTGTGTGGGCACTATAGCTTGCGAGCAGGGCCTCTTCAGCCTTCGCTATCCGCGCTGCCTCTTGTATCTCCTGAGCGTGCACCAGTTGCTCGACGGTATCATGTAGCACACGTGCATCAAACGGTTTCGCCAGATAAATTGTCTGCGCTCCTCTCTCAGCAGCATGCAGCGTGTGACCATTGGCTGAGACATTGACAGGCGCAGGTTCCCAGGAAAGTACGACAATGGGCATAGAGGCAAAGATTGGATGTCGTCGGGCCTCCTCGACCAGCGACCAGTTGGAATAAATGCCATCGTCAATGTCGAGGACGAGCAGGTGAAATTGCGATGTATCAAGTGTGGAAAGGTCAGACGGCGAATGCGCCTCGACCACCTGCATCTCTTTCTGCTTGAGGCCAAGCGCGATCAACCAGCGAAGTGAGGCATCAGCCTCGACGAGAAGGATGGTGGATTGCTTCCCCTGCACCATAAAAGATTTCTCCATGCCACGAGTTGTGCGCGTCACGCTAATTCTCAAGAGAGAGCATACTCGCCAGACATAAATAAAGGATTAAACGGCATGCCGGATTTCCTTACAAACACCTGAATGTTTATCAGGTATACACCTTAAGGTGCTGGCATCGGTACTAGAGCTTTTCCAGTTTGTAGCCCACCCCTTGCACGCTGACTATATATTTATGGTTGCGCGAATCCTCACCGATTTTGCGCCGCAGACGGCTGATGTAGACCCAGGTGAAGTCAACGTCGCGGTGATATTCCGGCCCCCAGACCTTTTCCAGCAGCAGTTCATGCGTGACCACCATGCCCACATTCTGCGCCAGCACGGTCAGCAGCTTGTACTCTGTCCGACTCAGCTTCACCGGACGACCCCGCATGGTCACGCTACGTTGAGCATAGTCAATCACCAGTTCACCGGTAGTAAAGATGCTTTGAGAGGGCGTCGGCTCGGCTGGCCCAGGCTGACGCCGCAACAACGCGCGAACCCGCGCCAGCAGTTCTTTCATGCCAAATGGCTTCATCATCAGGTCATCGCAGCCGAGGTCTAGCAACTGCACACGCTCGTCTTCGTCGCATTCGTCGCACAGCATCATAATGGGCACCTGCGAGAAGTCACGCACGCGCTGCAAGAGTTCTATCCCGCTCATATCGGCCAGCCGGGTCGAGAGCAGGATGATGTCGGGTTCTTCCAGGTCAAGCTGACGCAGAAATTGCAGGCCATGATTGACAACCTGCACGCGATATTGCTGCTCCTCCAGGTTCGCGCGCAGATAGCGCGTCAGCCGTGCATCTCCTTCGGCCAGCAGGACACGCACGCGCCGATCTTGCTTGAGCGAGAGAGGCCGCGTGCTGCTCTGTCCACTCTGCGCGAGCGGCTGTGTCGCGGAAGCTGCATTTGCCGTTGGCGCAGTTAACGCCGCCGGTAACAGGCCGGTCTGGGCAGGCACGGTCGGTGGAGCATACGGCAAGGTAAAGTAGAAGGTCGCGCCTTGACCTGGGCCGGCGGAATCGGCCCAGATGCGCCCACCATGCGCCTCAACCGTCGCGCGTACTGAGGCCAGTCCCAGACCGCTCCCTTTCTGCTCGCCGCTTGTCGAGACACGATAAAAACGGTCAAAGATGCGGTCGAGATGCTCAGCCGCAATGCCGATGCCTTCATCACTGACGCTGATACGCACCTCATTGTCGCCGCTCTCTACCATTACACGCACGCGAGAACCGGGCATGGAGTAGGTGACGGCGTTACGCAGCAGATGATTCAGCGCCTGCTCGATGCGCATCACATCACAAAGAACGAGGGGAATCTCGTTGGCGAAGTGCAGGATAAACTGGCGGCGTGGCTCATTCTTCCGCCAGCGTTCAACGAGTTGCGCCATTACTTCGGGCAGGTAGACCTGTGTGAGATGTAACGTTTGCGCACCCGCGTCGAGCCGCCACACGTCGAGCAGCGTATTGAGGATATCGTAGAGGCGATCTGATTGCGTGTCGATCATTTGCAGCATCTCGCGCTGCATGGCCGCGTCCCAGCGTGTCGCGCCGCCCAGCAGCGTGGTGGCGCAACCCTTGATAATCGCCAGGGGCGTCTTGAGTTCGTGCGCCGCCATTGCCAGCGTCTCGCTGCGCACCTCGATGGCGCTACGTTCCAGGGTAATGTCTTCGAGCAGAATACCGCGCCCCAGCAGTTCGTCACGTTCATCACGGACGGGAAACGAGTGTAGACGCAGCCAGCGCACCGTCGCATCCGCGAGTGCCAGTTCGATAGCCGCCTCCTGCTCTGGCTGCAGCCACATGCGTTCCAACTCACTGCCGGCATTGACCGGATCAAGAGCGAGTGTGAGCAGATGCCGACGCACATCAATCTCACCCGCATAGTCATGCTGACTACGACGCAGATTCAAGAGACGCTGCGCGCTGGGGTTTGTATAGATGATACGTTCATGCTTATTATACAGAATAAAGCCACAACGCATATTGGCTGCGACCTCAGCCAGCACGCGATAGCCCTGTGTAAAGCCCGCTGGCACGAGGGAAGCAGAGGGAACAGTGTGTGTGGCATCCTGTACCGGTTCTCGCTTCTCGTTGGGAACGTCCTCAGCCCACCAACCGTAATTACTCATGTATTTTCCTGGCTCCGTCGTTGGAGTGCGTGAAGGAATAAAATAGCAACGAACCACATTATTACGTGGCGTTCCACTTATCATTTATATTCTACCGCAATCGTCAAGGTGAGAGTGTTTACACTGGCGGGATGCCCTCACTGGTTTCTTGAATCAATTGGTCAACCACCGCTTTCAGGTCGCCGGTACGCGCGTAGGTAGCTAGCTGGCGGTCGGCACTTGAGCCTTCGCGCAGGATGCGGTAGGCATATTCCACTTCCCGACGGCTGCCCAGTTCATCGATGACATCGCCGATAAACCATTCGATCAGTTCGCGGATCAGGTCGCGGGCAGGCAGTTCCTCCTGTTTGCCGAAGTCGATGAGCTTGCCGTCGAGTCCGTAGCGCACGGCGCGCCACTTGTTCTCCTCAATGAGATCATGGTGATAGACACGGAAGGTCATGTTGTCGCGGCGCAGCTTCCAGAGCTTGGCGATAACGGCCTGGAAGATGGCGGCAATACAAATGGCCTCGTCTACACGGGTACAGACATCGCAGATACGAAATTCCAGTGTCGGGTAGGTGTGATTCGGACGTACATCCCACCAGATTTTGCTGCCATCTGGAATCGTGTTTGTCTGCACCAACGTATCGACCAGATGCGAGTAGTCGGCCCAGGACTGGAAGATGCGCGGAATACCGCTGCGGGGAAAATTGCGGAAGACAATGCTGCGGTAGGATTGCAGGCCGGTGTTGCGACCCATCCAGAACGGGGAACTGGTTGACAGACAGAGGATATGTGGCAACAGATAACGAACGACGTTCATGGCATCGATCAGAAATTCGCGGTCTTCAATGCCGATATGCACATGAGTGCCGAAGATCAGCAAACGCTGGGCCAGTTCCTGCATATCCTGTTTCACGCCCGCGTAACGTTCCATAGGCGTAATCTCTTGCTCCATCCACGAGGAGAAAGGATGGGTACCGGCGGCGACGATTTTCAAGCCATTCCTGGCGGCCAGTTCCATAATCGTGCGCCGCAGGTGGATCAGTTCGGTGCGCAGTTCAGCCGGTGTGCGGCACACCGCAGAGCCGACCTCAACCATCGCCTGATGCATTTCAGGCTTGACCTGCTCGCGCAAAATGAGCCGACCTTCCTCTAGTATCTCGGTGATATAGGAGCGCAGTTCACGTGTCTGAGGATCGACAATCTGATACTCTTCTTCAATGCCGATGGTCAGCGATGGCGGTTTTAGCATGGCACCCCTCTCTTCATAGTGTGTTTCTACGATGCATGTCCGGTGCAATATCGACTTGATCTTTCCGGGTCTGGTAGGGATAGTTCCGTTCTGAAGAGGCAGCAGAAGCCACCCTCTCTCTCAACATGCTTGAAAGGATTAAAACCCGGAAGGGATTGGAACGCGCGGTTCTATCACAAATGTCGGTACGGCTGAGCCGGTACCGGCGGAGACATTCAACAGGGCCTCAGCGGAGAGACGCGAGAGGCAACCGTCCATATAGGCACCTTGAAAGATGAGCGGGTTAGTGTCCAGCATGCGATCAGCAATCTCCAGGTGACCATCGACCATGCTGGGGTATGGCTCGCTGGGAATGGTGACGCGCTCCTGGACAATGTATGGCTCAGTCAGGGCCGCCTGCAATGCCTGTGACCAGCTATCAAGATCGCATTGCCAGCCCAGGATGATGCCTTTACCGCCGTACTCATCGTTGGGTTTAAGGACAAAGTTCTCGCGGTGTTCCAGGATATATGGGATCAGATCAATTGTCTTACCACGATAGCTGGCGCGCTGCTCCACGACATGGCGCGTCCAGGGAATATGTGCCTCAATCGCCTCCCGCTCATCCGGGCTGAAGATATGGGCATTACGCTCATCACTTAAAACCGCCAGACTGGCCTTTTTATGCAGGATTTTACAGCGGAAAGGATTGACCATACATACCGCCCTATCGCGTACCGCCTGGATTACAGGATGATCCAGGCCCCCACGTTCCACCAGTTCACTAATGAGGACACGTTTGTAGATCAGTGTGATATGGAAATCACCGGCCATCAAACGACCGTTGTGATACTCTACCTCGCGTGGGTCGGCAATCACACATTGCAGGCCCTGCGAGCGGAAATACTCCTCGAACAGTACGAACTCGCTGTAGCTGGGCACCTCGCGCCAGTCAAGGATGGCGATTTGTGGAGCCTCACGGTGTCCCGCCCACTGTAAGTAGGCATCCATCAGGGCGTGCATAACAAGGTGGCGCGCGGGCAACGGGCGCACCTCGTAGGTGCGTAGAAACTCGCCCATAATGGGCAGACCGTAGAAGATCTCCGCCAGGGCATCATTGTAGCCCGGACTCGCGGGCGTCTCTGCATTGTACTCGGTCAGGCGCAGTCCTCCGCGCTCGGCCACAAAGAAGGTGTCTACGCGCGAGGTTGGGCTAGGCGCACGGAAACCGGGGTCATAGCGCACCAGTTCCTCCTCCCAATCGAGCAGACCGAACTGCATGCGAAAGTCTGGCTCGGCAAGAGCGACCCGATAGGCCCGATCAAAGGCACGCAGGAGTATGCGCAAACGAGCCTGAAGGAAGCGATACTGCTCAGGGGCGATGAAGCGCGGTCGCAAGACGGTACATAACGGACGTTGAGCAAAGAAAAGTCCTCGCTGCCGCTGCTGTGCCTCAAGTTGAAGCTGGGACGCGCTCGCCAGCTCATCGGTGAGCAGGCTGTTATAGTGTTCAATGGCTTCACGCAGTGACATGGCGTACCTCCAAAATAACCGGAAACCGTTCACCTCATGGATTATGAAATCCGTAGGGGCGTGATTGATCACGCCCTGCCTGCAAGTTGTGTTGTATATGTGTGACAGATAAGGAATGATGAATCACGCCCTGCCTGCAAATTGTGTTGTATATGTGTGACAGATAGGGCGTGATGAATCACGCTCTGCCTGCAAATTGTGTTGTATATGTGTGACAGATAGGGCGTGATGAATCACGCTCTGCCTGCAAATTGTGTTGTATATGTGTGACAGACAGGGCGTGATCAATCACGCTCTGCCTGCAAATTGTGTTGTATATGTGTGACAGATAGGGCGTGATGAATCACGCCCCTACGGGGTGACATCCACCTCACGATTGGCCGTCAACAAGGTATCCCAACGAAGGTTTGTGACCTGTGGGCGGGGATGCCTGGCAAGTCGAATCGCCATATCCGCCATGTGCCTGACCACCCAGTCGAAATAGAAGGGGGTCAGCGAATTAATATCCATGTCGGGAGCGGGATTCATGAAGTCGATAGCATAGGGCACGCCATCACGAATAGCCCATTCAAGCGAATTCATATCATAGCCCAGCGCGCGCACCAGCTTCAGCGAATCTTCTACCACGCGCTGACCGAGTTCTGGACTTAGATGCTGGTGTTCAACATGATATTTGCGTTCGCGCGGGTCATACTTGATCGGCAGCACCTCTTCCTGCCCCAGCGCAATACAGCGTACATATTGTTGCCACTCAATAAATTCCTGCACTACAGCGGTGCGCAGCCCGAAATGATCGTAGTGAAAGATCAACTCTTCCAGGGAGCGGCAGATGTAGACGTCCTTCCAGCCGCCGCCCAGTGCGTCTTTTAATACACAGGGCAGACCGACGTACTCAACGATGCCGTGCCAGTCAAGTGGATAGACCAGATTGCGCAGGCTTTCATTGTGGACAATCCCCGGTACATAGTCTTTGTTTGGCAGCACAACCGTCTTCGGACTGGCGATTCCCAGTCTGGTAGCCAGGGCGGCCTCGAAGAACTTGTCGTCCGCCGTCCACATGAAAGGGTTGTTGATGACAGTTACACCTTGCAGGACTGCATACTTGAGATACAGTCGGTAATAGGGAACTTCATGCGAAATACGATCAATAATAACTGCATAGGGGCACGGCTCATCCATGCGCGTACCCCCTAGTTTGACGAATTCGGCTACCACCCCTTCGTTGCGGCGGTTGACCTCTTCGATGAACGCGGGGGGGAAAGACCATTCTCGCCCGACCAGTAAACCGACCTTCAACGGCATGAGCATTCTCCTCTACTAATCGTGACCACCAATATACAGGCGAATCATCTGTTGCCACCAGGGCCAGTCGTGACACCAGCCGTCCCAGATACGCAGCGCATGCCAGATGTCCTTTTGCCAGAGGACCGCCGACATCGCCTCGTTACTCGCGCAAAGAGTGTCGTCGCGACCGACGGCAAGGATAATATCGATATGGCGCAGGGCGGCCAGCCGCTCTGGCTCGTGTTCGTTCGCAATGAAGGCGCAAGGGTTGTTGAAGTACACGTTATCGTCGGAGTAGCCCCCGGTGAAGCGCCTGATATCGTAGACGCCGCTTAGCCCGATCACGCGGTCAACCAGGTGAGGATAGCGGAAGGCAAAATTGGCGGCGTGATACGCGCCGAAGCTCGCGCCGGTCGTAATCAGAAAAGGATTGGCATTCTGCTGCTTCGTGAAGGGCAGAACCTCGTCGTGCAAGTAACGATCATACTGCACATGCCGCAAGGCTCGCTCCGCCGGATGGCGGTGTTCGGCATACCAGCTTTCGCTATCGACACTATCGACACAGAAGAGTTGGAGCCAACCTTGCTCCAGATGATCGTGAAGCGCGGCGATCATGCCTGAGTCTTCCCACTGGAAGAAACGGCCCATAGAGGTGGGGAAAGTTAGCACACGGGCACCGGTATGACCAAAGACCAGCAACTCCATGTCTCGCTCCAGAGAAGGGCTATACCAGCGATGATACTCACGATTCATAGAAAAAGACACACTCTCAGTCCGACCTCTCAACAGGGCGGTTCATTCAATGGTGGGACAATATAAATGATGGTACACATAGCTATAAGCTAAACCATGTTCCAGGCAAAATCTTATCATCTAATTTATGGTGGTGTCAAATGACGCGCTGTGGTGCTGCATTCTTGTGGGTGTTTCCCGTCGGCGTGATAGGGTAGGTGATGGACATAAGTAGTCGTAATTTGGTAGGGACGCGCTTAAGCACGTTCCTACCAAATTAATAAGCGTTTCGGCTTTATTCGCGGTCGGCGATCATAGAGCCGACGCGCTCGCCGAGCGAGGGGTCGCGGCTGCTGAGGATAACGGCATAGATCAGTGCGATTACGATGATCGCCAGGGCAATCCAGGGGAAGTAGTTGAACGGCACGGGCTGGCCCGGCGCAACCAGCCCCCAGAGCGGGAAACCAATCGCCAGCACACCCAGGATTGGCAGGATCAGATGGCGCACAACGGAGAACTCTTCCGTGTGATGGCGGAGAAAGTAGACCGGCAGCGCGATATTGGCCACGAGGTAGGTCAGGGCCACCAGGATAGTGCCGAGCGTCGAAATCTCACCAAAGAACGTCACGGGGGCTACATTCCAGCCGAAGATGTAGGTAATGCCCAGACCGATGGCGAAGAAGACCACATAGCTGGCCCAGGGGGTTCGCAGGCGCGGGTGTACCGTTGCCAGCGCTTTCGGCAACATGCCCTCACGAGCGGCATTGAAAATCAGGCGCGACTGTGAGTTGGAACCGGCAATCATTGCGCCCATCGTTGAGGTGAAACCGGCGATGTAGGCCAGCAAGGCCAGAATGCCGGAGATGCTCTGCGCGGCATCGATAAAGGGTACCGCCGAGTTGGAGAGCGCTTTGACGTTGTAGTTGAAAGCCACCACCGTTGAATAGGAGAAGAGCAGGTAGCTCACACCCATCAGCAGGATACTGGCATAGATGGCTCTGGGCACGTTGCGACGCGGATTATCCGTCTCCTCGGCCAGCGAAGCCGAGTTCTCCCAGCCGATAAACATATACACGGCAATCGGGAAACCGAGGCCCAGACCGGCCAGACCGTTTGTGATCTGTGCGGGATTGAAGGGGGCAAGCGAGAGGCTACCGGCATGTGTAATCAGGGTGACAACGGAGACCAGCACCAGCACGACAATCTCCAGCAGGAAGAAATAGCCCGCCCACTGCGTCGAAAGATGCACGCCGCGCAGCATGAGGTAGAAGACGATGGCAGCAAAGATCAGCGTCAACGGCTGCCAGGGTACGTTGAGATTGAAGTAGTGTTGCAGGATAATCTGCACCCAGCCGCCGGAGATGTCGATGACTGAGGCCATCGCGGTAATATAGCCAATGCTGACTACAATCGAGGTTGTCACCGCCGCGATAGGCCCAAACGACTTGCCGATAAAGGTGATGAACGAACCGGTAGACGGGATCACGCGCGAAAATTCGGCCAGTGTATTTCCCAGCAGCGCGATAGCGATAATAGCTGTGATAACTGTCAGGGGCGAAGCCACACCGGCTGCAGCAGCAATCAGCGCGAAGCTAAAATAGAAGCTCATGGCCGGGGCGATATTCGCCATCGTCGAAGTGGCGATGTCCACCAGCTTCAACGCGCCGCGTTGCAAACGCGGGGCCTCCACGATGACCGGTGGCATCTCGCCTTTCAATGGAACAGAAGATGAGGACTGAGGATCGGTATCCAATGTATACTCCTTCCTGAAACGCACAGGTGTGCGGCGGAGCAAAGCACAACGAACGACCATAAAAGTCGTTAAAGAAAGTGTAAGCTACAGCTCAGCTTTTTGCAAGGGGCAACAGGGCAACGCGCCTGCCAGATATTGCATCCCCCAGAAGGGCTATGCGAGTAGTACTCAAGAGGTAGTGTATGGTATCGTTCTAAATTAGAAACTTAAGAAGTGTGGGTTGTCATTCCCAGGTTAAAAAGAGAGCAGGTCATGAAGTCAGAAAATAAGTTGCAGGGCAAATCCATTCCATTGCGTCTCCGGTTCCGTTCACCAACAGACCAACTGCAACTAGAGCGTCCTATCACTACATTCGTCTCTATTACTGAGTCAAAAACGTCACCTGGAGAGTCGCTGACGACACCGAATAACAATAGCAATGGACATGATCAGACGGCACAGCTTTTCAACACCGACCCTCTCATGCCCGCGAATACACCCAACGCCAGGGCTACCGATACCTCATCGTCGCAATATATCTTCCAAGTCAAAGAACTCTTACATCTCAGCACATTGCTACGGGCCGACTTGAACCTGCACGATGTCCTCGCTCATATCGCGTCCTCCACCACGAGTTGCACCGGCTTCCGCGCGGCAGTCATCGTGTTGATTGAGGGAACACCCCCATCTGTCAAACCGGTGGCCTTCGCCGGACTCTCTGAAGAGGAGCGACAGACCATTCTCGATCATCCCATCTCGCTAGACCAGTTACAGAGGATGATGCAGGCCGAGTTTCGTATCAGCCAGAGTTATTTTGTGCCGCATAACTACGTTGTCAGCGACCTGAGCGATGTCGTCCGCATCGTGAAAGACATTCCGATCAGCGAGGACGTGAATCGCTGGCACCCGGAGGATATGTTGATTGTGCCGCTTTTCAGTTCGCGTGAACACGAGATGCTGGGTTTCCTCTCGCTCGACGACCCCGAAGATGGCCTGATTCCCGGCCTCGAACGCATCGAAATGATCGAACTGTTCGCCAATCAGGCCGCGTTCGCCATCGATAACGCGCGCGTCTTCCAGCAACAGAAGGCCGAGCGTGACGCTCTGGAGCAGGGTATTGCCGAGTTCCGCGAAGCGTTGAAACGTATCAGTCGCGGCGATCTGGTAACACCCGTCACATCTGCCACTGCGCATCCAGGTCTCCAACCGCTCGTACACGACTTGCATCTGATTCAACAAGAAGCTCGTGTCCTGCTAGGCAATATGAAAATGGTGGTAGAAGCCGTTGACGAGCATACTCATAGCATGCAGCGGGCCTCCGAGTTGCTGGTGCGCGATACCCACCTGCAAGAACGCCAGGTTCAGCGCATTTCCGATGTCATTCACACAATGGCAACCGCCCTGCGCCAGATATCTGAACGAGCCGCCGACCTCTCTAAGCGCGCTGTTGAAGCGATGGAAGTGACCATGCAGGGGCAAGGCGATGTTGACCGCGCCGTCGATGGTATGAGCAAGGTGCGTGAGGCTACCATGCGCTCTTCCTACATCCTCAAACGCCTGAGCGAGAGCGGTGAAGAGATCAACGAAACCCTGCTGGGCCTCTCCGATCTGACGACGCGCCTGCATCTTTTAGCCCTTAATGCAGCTATTGAAGCGGCTCGTGCGGGCGAACACGGTCAAAGCTTCGAGATCATCGCCCGTGAAATACGCGCGTTGGCCAGCACCTCGACCGGTATTGCACATAAGATTGAAACATATATCCACACCGTTCGACACGAAAGCATCGCCGTCGCCCAGAGCGTTGAACAGAATATGCACCAGGTCATTATGCAGACAGAACTGGTCACGCAGACAGGTGTGACGCTGGAAGCCATTAGCAATGTCACAGAGCAGATGGCAACCCTGGTGCAAGGTGTCTGTGATACCGCCGAAGAACAGAGTCAGGGTTCGCAGGTGGTGATCGGGACGGTGACAGATATTTTAGGGATGACCGGTGAAATTACTCAACATATGCAAGAGATGCAACAATCGCTCGCGCACCTGGTCGAGCTGACCAACGCTCTCCGTTCCCGCATGGGTGCCTTCCGCATTGCCGAATTGTATGAATAGGGGCAGATGCTGGATTATGAATGAAGTACCCTGGGAAGTCGGTATGATAAACGACAAGAGCCGATTTACCACATTCGCCTGCCTATCCTCATTGATCCTGAGAAGTTGCCCGCGCTGACGGGTGCAGTAAACCGGCCTCTACAGGAGCAGGCCGAGGACAGAGAACAGCGCCAGCGTAAAGGCCGAGGCAAGGATAGTTGCCCGTGTGCCGATATCGGGTAGCAGGACAAGCACCGGCAAAAATGTGCCGACGATGCTGCCCGCCGTCGAGATGGCGTACAGCATACCTGCCGTCCGACCGGCACTGCCAATCTGCTTGACGCGCAAGCGAATGGCGTAGGGTGAGACACACCCCAGCAGAATCATCGGCAAGGCGAATAATACGATAACCGAGAGCAGTGAACCATAGAAAATCACCAGCGGTGAACTGGCGAAGAGGTGCAGCGACCAGTCTAACACGAACTGCGCGATCAAAGGCACAAGAGCGGTGAGCAGCGCGGCCAGCAAGGTGATGAGATAAAAGACCTGTGTATACGGATAGCGGTCGGCCAGCCTGCCACCAAAGTAGTAGCCGAGTGATAAATAGAGTAGAATCAACCCGATCAGACTGGCCCAGACGAAGAGTGAGGAGCCGAAATCGGGTGCCAGTAGGCGTGACGCCGCCATCTCGATAGCCAGCGATACCGCGCCCGCGACAAAGACCTGGATCAGTACTAATCCGCTCCGCGCTGTGCTAACGCGAGAAGATTTTTTTGCCCGCTCCGCTGTGCGCGTCTCGCGCGGCCCCATTGTGGTGGACATACGCTTCATGCCTCTTTTCCATGAACTTAAAATTAGCAGACAACCATACAATACCACAAATAACCTGTCAGCGCGATCATAACGGAAAAAAGGGGCCTGCGTGTTCAAATGGAAACGGGTGTTTCACCCAATGGTGTGAGGGAAGCTCAGCCAGATCAGATTGCAACGAAATTGCAACCATGTTGCAAGAGTACCGTAATAAACGGGTGCTACCCTTATGTATGCGAGGAGTTGATCTCTCCTCTATCAACAGATGAACAGGACAAGTTCTACATACATAGGAGGTAGAAGTTATGAAATTCGTTGATGCCCGCAATATCCCTGAGCAGAGAGATGCATTTTCCGAACGAGCGTTTCCTGCCGCTCCTTTTCCTCGCAAGTATATCCATGCGGCTTTTCACGACCTTCAAGACGCCATGCTAGCGTTCATCGCGCTACTCGGTGCTGGCTATGATGGCGAGAATATCCATCTCATGACGAGCCGGGATTTTGTGGAGGCCGTTGAGCAGAGACAGACGCTGCTCGGTTTTCTTTGCTCATTTAATAGTGATGTTTGCTTACATGAGGCAAACCGGGGTCAGCATATCCTCTCGGTTCGCCCTGCTACCTCTGAGCAGATGAAGCAGATACGCGATCTGCTGATTGCTTATCATGTACGCTCTATGACGTATGTCGATACCTGGACGGTTACTCGTCTCCTGCCTTAAAGGTTGCCTTGAAGCCCTTTCCTTTTATGATAATCCGCCAGGGACGCGCAGGCTTTCCCGTGATGGGACGAACTGGGCAACCATCTTCCGTGCTCATGTCGTATACTATAGTTATCCTTCGGCATGGGATGAGAACTGCGAGGTTTTCATGAAGATGTTTGCACCAAAAACGCAGTCCGATAGAGGGCCATTACATATCGGCATATGGTTCAATTTACCGATAGGTCTGCGCCTGTTCCTGGCCTTCATGACCGTGATCTTGCTTACCGCGTTGATCGGGGTACTGGCTATCCAGCAGATCTCCTCGCTGACCGACAAGGCAGCAGAGATCAATGCGCGTGATTTACCTGAGTCGATTATACTGGCACAACTGCGCAGCCTGCTCTATCAGCAGGTTGACTTAGAACAGAGTCTGCTCAATGGCAATGAACTGATTTCTAACTCGTCGTCTCCCTTCCCGGAGAATGTGCTGGCGGAAGCCAGCATCACCGAGTTGCAAGGCGTGTTTGACGTGACACCAACGCCCACGACAGGTCTGACGCCGGACAATCAAGCGCAGCGAACAGTAGCTGAACTGACGACCGTCCGCAAGGAGATTGCAAAGGATTGTCAGCAATTACTGACATTGGAACGGTCTGAAGCGGGTGAAGACCTGAAACTGGCTCAACAGATCACTAGTATTACAGGCAAGACAAATGTACTCTCAGCACGCATCCAGGCGCTGGTTGAGCAGGGATACGTCAATGAGGCCCGCTCGCTCGAATTCACGCAGCAGGAGCCTTTGCTGCTTTCAGCCGTGACCATCGTCACCCGCATGAGTTCACTTGAGCAGACTGAAAACGCGAATGACGTTGCTCAGGCACAGCAGGATAGTCGCACTTCTATCTTTCTCCTGTGTGTACTCACAATCTGTGGTCTGTTGCTCTCACTGGTGCTGGCAATTCTCATGACGCGCTCGCTAACCAGACCGCTCAAAGCACTCGTACAGGCGACCGAGGCGATTGCCGCAGGTAATCTGGATGTTGAACCGCGCGTGAAGCGCAGCGATGAGATTGGTCGCCTTGCCTCGGCTTATGACAAGATGCGCCTGAGCTTACGCGCCACCATTGATCGTCTGCATCGGGAGCGCCAACAGACGCAGGCCATTATCGATGCGAGTGCCGATGGTATCATGCTGGTGGATGCAACCTACAAAATCGTCACCTGTAATCCGGCAGCGGAGTTCCTGACTGGATGGCCAACGCAGGAGGTTGTTGGGAGGTATTGTTGGGAAATCCTCGGCTTCCAGGAACCCTCGCTGCAAGCGGCGCAGGCCAATGACCAGCTTGTTGCACTCCTGGAGGCTCTGCGCACCAGATCAGAGCCATCCTCCTTCGAGATGCTTATCACGACTCGTCACGGCAAACAGCGCTGGCTGGCGATCAGTTGCGCTCCCTTGCCCCTTGATGAGCAGGAGGTTCCACAGGCGACGGTAATCGGGCTGCATGACATCTCTCAGTTCAAAGCTGTGGATCAGATGAAATCCGACTTCGTAGCGATGGTGTCCCACGAACTGCGTGCCCCTTTGACGACCGTCAGCGGGTCTGTGGAGACGCTGCGCCTGCTTGAGCCGGGCACTGACACCGAGTCGTACCGGGAAGTGCTGGGGATTCTCGACCAGCAAACGCGCCGTCTGCGCCGGGTCGTCGAGGAGGTTCTGCAACTGACCCGTTTTGAGGCTGGCCGCCTGCACGTGCAGATGCAGCCCGTGTCCCTCGCCCGCTTTTTGCGCGGCCTCGTAGACAGCATCAATGCGGAATGGGATGAGGATGACCACTACATCATCCTTCACCCATCCACACAAGATAGTCTGGTCTGGGCAGACGCCGGATTGCTCGAAATCGTGCTGCGAAACCTGTTCGAGAACGCGCGCAAATATACCCCCCAGGGTACGGCGGTCGAGGTGGAAACCGAACGCATTGCCGCGAACGATCAGGTTCAGATTCGTGTTCTCGATCACGGGCCGGGCATTCCCGCTGACCAGCTTGAGTCGATCTTCGAGCGGTTCTCTCGCGGCACCCAGGCTACGGGAAATTGGACGCGCGGCTATGGTCTGGGACTCTATATCGCGCGTGAACTGATGCAGGCCCAGAACGGTAGCATTCGAGCTGACCAGCGAGCGACCGGGGCCTGCTTTGTCCTCTCGCTGTGGATGGTGACCGATGATCCGCATGATCCAGGCCCGCTGAAGACAGATACAGGGCCTGCTAAGGCCGAAGAGCAAGAGAAGGAACTCCTGGCATGACCGAAACAATCCTCATGATCGATGATGATACCGCGCTGCTGCGCCTGACGGAACTCAATCTTACCAAAGCGGGCTACCGTTTCATCTCGGCCCAACATGGCATTGCCGGCTTGCAGATGCTTGAGCGCGAACATCCCTCTCTGGTGCTGCTCGATGTCAGTATGCCCAAGCTCGATGGTTGGGAAACCTGCCGCCTCATACGCCAGATTTCGGATGTGCCGATCCTGATGCTCACCGGACGCGATGAGGAAGCCGACAAGGCCAGGGGCCTCGATCTGGGAGCCGACGATTACCTGACCAAACCGTTCGGCTTCGTGGAGCTTGAGGCTCGTATCCGCGCTCTGCTACGTCGTGCCGCGATGCCTTCGGTTAAGGAATACCGGAAGCCTCAGACGCGCTTCTACTCCGGGGGATTGCTGGTAGACATTGCCGCGCACCAGGTAAGCTTGCATGGGAAGCCCGTAGTACTCACCCCCACAGAATTTCGCCTGCTGGAGCATCTATTGAAACACGCCGGTATGGTTCTCACGCATAGCCAGATTCTCACAGCTGTATGGGGCTTTGCGTACAGCGAGGCAACTGAACTCCTCAAACCGGCCATCAGTCGCCTGCGCCAGAAGGTCGAGGAGGACCCATCGCACCCTACCCTGATTCAGACAGTACATGGGATCGGCTATCGACTGGTACTCGCCCCTGCCAGCACAGACATCGCTTCGATGAGCGAGCCTGAGTAGAGAGGGACATCTCTGCTTCCCCCCGCGCTTGCGCCAATGTATCAGCCCTGTTACAATACCAGGCACATGCTTGTATCGTTTTAGACGGGAGAAGAGAAGAACACAGCATGAATCAAGGGCTTATCAATCAGCAGAAAGAGAGTGTGCTTAAGCAATCGTTGACCCTGCCACATGGAGTGCTGCATTTTCCGGTCTTTTTGCCCGATGCCACGCTCGGCGTCGTGCGTTCGCTGGATGCTACCGACCTTGAGCAATGCTATGTGCAGGCCGTTGTTATGAACACGTTTCATCTCATGCAGCGTCCTGGCTCCTCGACCATTCAGGCACTGGGCGGATTGCATCGCATGAGCGGCTGGCAACACTCCATCGTGACCGACTCCGGCGGCTTTCAAGCCTATTCGCTCATCCAGCAGAACGCGAAGTTTGGCTCGCTCGACGATGATGGCATTACGTTCAAGCCGGAGGGAGCGGAGCGCAAGTTTCACCTGACCCCTGAAAAAGCCATTCAGTTGCAGATGAGCTATGGGGCCGATATTATCGTTTGCCTGGATGACTGCACCCATGCCGACGCACCCTACGCCGTGCAGGAAACCTCGGTCCGACGCACAATTGCCTGGGCCAGACGCTGCAAAGAGGAGTTTCAGCGTCTCGTGCAACAGAAAAAGCTAGCAGAGGAGCAACGGCCCCTGCTCTTCGCGGTCGTGCAAGGCGGTGGTATCCTTCAGCTACGTCAGCGTTGTGCCGAAGCGCTCCTGGAGATCGGCTTTGATGGCTATGGCTACGGCGGCTGGCCGCTAGATAAACAGGGCAAATTATTGAGCGAGATTGTCGCCTATACACGTGCGCTGATCCCTATGCGCTTTCCCATGCACGCGCTCGGCATCGGGCATCCCGCCAACGTGGTGGCTTGCACACGTATGGGCTATGGCATCTTCGACTGCACCATGCCCACGCGCGACGCCCGCCACGCCCGTCTTTATACATTCACAACGCCAGCACCAGACTTTAACGACGAAGCTCGCTGGCTGACCTATGTTTATGCCAATGACGATAAATACATTAAGAGTGATAAGCCCGTCTCGCCTTATTGTGACTGCCTCTGCTGCACAAAATATTCGCTGGGCTACCTGCATCACCTCTTCAAGATCGGCGACACGCTCTTCTTTCGCCTCGCAACCATCCACAACCTGCGTTTCATGACCATGCTAACGCACTACCTGAGAGAGAGCCACCATGCTCAAAGCCAACCAGGAGAGTGAGAATGCGCTCCTCGATGCCGTGCTTGCCAGCGCCAGATACCGCGATCTCTGCCCCGATCTCGTGCGTTTTATCGGTCGGCAAGAACTGCACAAACGGCGCAATCTCAAAGAGGCTATTAAAGCGACTAAAAATAAGCTGCATCAGGTAGGAGGAATGTATTTCGATACCTTGCCGGATACCCAGGCATGGCTCAATGAGGTGCAACAGATACTTAGTGCGCAGGATACATGTGCCGAAGAGAGCGCGGCCTTGCATGCAGCGTGTCGGCGTATGATGCAGTGTCACATCTCGACCAGGGAACGTCTGCCCATTTTAGATCAGTTCTATGCCACTATCTTCGCGCAGCTTGGCCCCATTCACAGCATCCTTGATCTGGCCTGTGGCCTCAATCCGCTCAGCCTGCCCTGGATGCTGGCGGCAAACGCGCAACGCCCACTGACCTACTACGCCTGCGACATCTATCAGTCCCTGGCAACGCTGCATGAAAACTGGTTTCGTCTGCTGGACATTCAAGGCCACGCCGCCACCTGCAACATTCTCCAACAAGCTCCGCTCTCTTCAGTAGATGTAGCCTTGCTGCTCAAAACCATCCCCTGCCTGGAACAGATCGACAAAGCTGCCACGCACGCGCTCTTGCAGACTATTCCCGCGCGCTATCTGGTCATCTCCTTCCCCATCCACAGCGTAGGAGGACGTAACAAAGGCATGCTCTCCTACTACGAGCAGCATTTTCACGCCTTGCCGGGCCTCAATGACAGCAAAACACAGCGCTTCGAGTTTGCAACGGAATTAGTGTTTGTAGTGAAGCACTCGTAATTGACCCACAGCACTTCTTGACGGGGCGTTTTCGTCGAATGACATAATTTGGCAGGAGCTTCGATGCGAGTCCAATCCCTGTAGAGCTTATCCATTATATCGCCACGATAGCCCGATAATGCCACCTTGCCCTTTATGTTGCGAAGCACTTCTGCAAGTTCTCTATGTTCATTATCTGTCATCTCATATGCATAAGCGTTGCTGTCGCCACGAGAGGAGTGTATATAAGGAGGATCACAATAAAATAATGTTTCCGGGCTATCATAGCGCTGAATAACCTCAATTGCAGGAGCATGTTCAATCTGTACACGAAGCAATCTTTGCGCGATTGCGGGTAAATCTTCGACACTACCTAGCCACCTTGAAACGGCTCCTGCCATGCCAGCGCGACTGGTTAAAATACAATGTGCCCATCTACCGCTGCTAGCCTTTTGAGCAAGGCCAGTTCTTACCTGACGCGCAAGAATATAGAATCTCCTGGCTCTCTCGATATCTGATAAACCTGCTGTCGGTTGACTACAGGCAATCTCAAACTCTTCACGAGAAAAGGGGGTCAGACCAATCGCCTCAATGAGAGCCTCTTTTTGATCTCTAAGAACACGAAAGAAATTCACAACCTCGCTATGAAGATCGTTATATGTTTCTACCGGCGATGGCTCTCTGTTAATAAGTACCGCAGCAGAACCACCAAAGGGTTCACAAAAGTGCGTCGTTTTGGGCAATAAGGGTAGTAGCCAGTTGAGATGACTATACTTTCCACCATACCATCCAAAGGCAATTAACTTACCTTTTTCTTGCCCTTCATTATCCATAGCTATCTCCCCCAAAATTCAAAATAAGTTCGCTTTGAGTTGTGATAGTGCTTCCTATCAGTCCGCAGTATAATCAATGCCAGCATCTTTTGCAAGGATTATTGAGAAAAGCGAGCCATTTCCCAGTATAGTACCCCATTGCTAGCAGTGCTATACTATAGCCATGACTCTTGCACCATCAACCAGAACAACTGAACAGAAAACGGACTTGCTCGCGCTGACCTTGCCGGAGCTTCAGCAGTGGCTGGTAGAGCGCGGCGAGCCAGCGTTTCGCGCCAAACAACTCTATCAGTGGATCTATCAGCAGCTTGCCATCGATTTTGACGCGATGAGCAATCTGCCGAAGGCTCTGCGGGCCAGGCTGGCAGCAGAGGCAACCATCGGGCCTGTTGTGGTGCGTAGCGAACTGCACTCGAAGGATGATCGCACGCGCAAGATATTGCTGGAACTGGCCGATGGCAAGCTGATTGAGTCAGTGCTGATGCTCTATCCCCCGTTGGGCGAGTATAGCGCGCGCGCGACCGTGTGCGTCTCGTCGCAGGCGGGCTGCGCCTTTGGCTGCACCTTTTGCGCCACCGGACAGATGGGCTTCGAGCGCCATTTGAGCGCGGGCGAGATCGTGGCCCAGGTGCTGTACTTCGCTCGTGAATTGCGTGCCGCACCCTGGAGAGCCGCCGGTCTGCCCGGCAGCCAGCCCATCGATCATATCACTAATATCGTGCTGATGGGCATGGGAGAGCCACTACACAACTATAATAATGTATTGAAGGCGCTGCGCATCCTCAATAGTGCGGATGGCTTCCGCCTGGGCGCGCGCCACATGACCGTCTCCACCGTCGGTCTGGTACCCGCCATTCGTAAGCTGAGCCACGAGCCATTGCAGGTCAATCTGGCTATCTCGTTGCATGCACCGACCGATGAACTGCGCGGCCAGACCATGCCGGTCAATCGCAAATACCCGATTGCGGAGCTAATCGCAGCCTGCAAGGATTATATCGCGGAGACAGGGCGACAGGTGACATTTGAATACGTATTGCTCTCCGGTGTGAATGATACGCCGATGCACGCCCATCAACTCGGTGAACTGCTCGCGCCGCTCAAACAGTTCGCGCATGTCAACTGCATTCCGGTCAATACTACCGATGCGGGCTACCGCCCACCGACACCGGAGTCCATTCGTACCTTTCGCGCCATCCTGGCCGAACACGGTGTCAGTAATAGTGTGCGTGCCGAACGCGGCGACGATATTGCCGCCGCATGCGGTCAGTTACGCACACGCTTCGAGCGCACACGTGTCCGCTCGCCCCTTCCATCCGCCTCTACTCCATGACGAGAATCAGCTTGCCGAAGTTTTTGTTTTCGCCCATATCACGGTGCGCCTGCGCAACCTCGTGCATGGGATAGGTGCGTTCGATAATGGGTTTGACTTTCCCGCTGGCTAGTAGAGGCACCACCTGTGTAGCGAGACGGCGTGTAACCGCCATCTTCTCCTCTAGCGTGCGCGTGCGTAGCGTGCTGCCACGTATCTGGAGACGTTTGCTCATCACCAGACCCAGATTGATGCTGGCTTGCGCACCACCCATCGTCGCCAGATAGACCATACGGCCCCACGTCGCCAGCGCTTCCAGGTTCTGTGCCATATAGGCCGCGCCTATGAAATCAATGATGACCTGTACACCGGCACCATTGGTCAGACGTTTAATCTCTTCAGCAAAGTTCTGGTCAGAAAGACCATAGTCCAGGCCGAGCGGGATAGCGCGCTCCAGCTTGGCGGGCGTGCGCGAGGTACCAAACGTAGTTGCTCCGGCGGCATGCGCGAGTTGAATGGCCGCCGTGCCAACGCCGCTACCGGCGGCATGAATCAGCACCCGTTCGCCCATCTGCAGACCGGCCTGTGTAAAGAGCGCATCATGCGCCGTGCAAAAAACCTCCGGCACGCCCGCCGCCTGCACGAAGTCTAGCGTTTCGGGAATCTCGGCCAGCAACCCTTCGTGCGTCACGATATATTCGGCTTGCGCACCGCCACCGGCCAGCCCCATCACGCGCTGGCCCGGCCTCCAGCGACTTACCAGCGAGCCAACTTTGTCCACGATGCCCGCAAACTCCAGGCCAGGAATATCAGCGGCGGCCCCCGGCGGTGCCGGATAGCCACCAGCGCGCTGCAAGAGGTCGGCGCGATTCAGGCCCGCTGCGTGGATGCGCACCCGCACCTGTTCGCCAATCGGTTCCGGCATTTCGACCTCGCGTATCTCCAACACCTCCGGCCCTCCAGGCCGCGCAATAACAACTGCTTTCATCGGTATCCTCTCTTCTATCGCCTTAGCTACGGTATGACAGAAAAAACAATGGCACACTGATGAAGGGTGCCATTGTATTGTACAACCAACTGTCAGGCAAGAGAGGGCGCGGAGCCTGAAATCCATAGGGGATCTCAGACCCCGCGCCCTCGTTCTGTCTTGCTAGTCTTTTTTGACGGCGGACAGGTCAATCTCGATATTGACATCTTTGCTGACCAGGACGCCACCAGCTTCCAGCGCCGCGTTCCAGGTCAGGCCCCAGTCTTCGCGGTTGATCTTGGTTTTGGCGCTCAGACCGGCGCGCAGGTTGCCGAAGGGGTCCTTTGTCTGGCCGGAATATTCGGCTTTGAACAGGACGGGCTTCGTGACACCATGCATGGTGAGATCGCCATAGACGTTATATTCGTGATCGCCAGCAGGCTCAACCTTCGTACTCTTGAAGGTGATAGTGGGATAGTTCTGCACATCGAAGAAATCGGGTGACTTCAGATGACCGTCGCGGCGCTCGTCGCGGGTGTCAATGCTGGATGCATCCGCCTGAGCCTCCACCCAGGAATTGGTGGGGTTGGCTTCGTCAATATTGAGCTGGCCGCTGATGACATTGAAATGTCCGCGCACCGTAGTAACCATCGCGTGTTTGACAGAGAACAATACCTCAGAGTGTGAAGGGTCGATTTCCCAGGCCATGTAAATATCCTCCTCAGGATAGGAATGTACTTTTTCTTTGTTAGTTATATAACCAACACTGATATATATACCAAATAAACTTATCTTTGTCAAGATACTAATTTTTTATTAGTAAATCTTACCAGAAAGCAGGCTAGCACGAGAGAAAGGTGAGTGTCCTATATGAGACAAGCGCGAGGTGGCCACCATCTCGCGCTTGCCCTGCTGTTCTTATCTCTTACACATATCCTGCGGCCTGCCTCGCTTAATCCTTTTTAATGGCGGACAGGTCAATCTCGATGTTGACATTTTTACTGACCAGGACACCACCGGCCTCCAGGGCTACGTTCCAGGTCAGGCCCCAGTCTTCGCGGTTGATCGTAGTTCTGGCGCTCAGACCGGCGCGCTGTTGACCGTAGGCGTCTTTTGCCTGACCATAATACTCAGCCTCGAAGACAACAGGCTTCGTGACACCATGCATGGTGAGATCGCCATAGACCTTGTATTTGTTGTCGCCAGCAGGCTCAACCTTCGTACTCTTGAAGGTGATAGTAGGATACTTCTCGACATCGAAGAAATTGGGTGAGCGCAGATCGGCATCACGATACTCGTTACGGGTGTCAACGCTGGCCGCATCCACCTCAGCTTCAACCCAGGAGTTGGCGGGATTGGCCTCATCAATGTTGAGCCGACCGCGAATGACATTGAATTGTCCGCGCACTGTGGCAACCATTGCATGTCTCACGGAGAAGAATGCCTCAGAATGCGCAGGGTCGATTTCCCAGGCCATGGCAGATATCCTCCTTACTCAAAAATAAGGATAGCCTCACTTTTTCTTTGTTAGCTATTTTACTAACATAAATATATATAACATATTAACTTATATTTATCAAGTTACTAACTTTTTGTTAGAAAAATTCTTGAGAAAGGAAGACCAGAGTAGCGGGGCAGCGCATGAGATACCTTTTCTATAATATAATGCTGTTTTTTATCTTATCATTCAGAGTAGAAACGCCCTCGGCGCTCGCTCTGCTCCCCGCCTGTGATATAATTTGCTGGAAGTCTGATAAAACATACGAGGATCGACATCTATGTTCACCCTCAACGACATTATTCAGGGAAACGAGGGCAACGTCACGTTGCACGGTTCCACTGCCGACAACCTCGCGTTGCAGTTCAACGCGGCTCAGCACGATAGTCGGCAGATCATGCCCGGCGATCTATTTGTGGCCATCAAGGGAGAGCATGTGGACGGGCACCGTTTCATTCCCTCGGTAGCACGTGCGGGCGCGTCAGGTGCGCTCTGTACTCAACCGGCCTCCGATGTGCCTGCTGAGTTTCTGCAAATTGTTGTACCGGATGTGATCAAGGCGTTGCATGGCACCGCGCGTGTGCGTGCCAGCCGCCAGCAGCATACGACGCTCATCGGCATCACGGGAAGCAACGGCAAGACCAGCACCAAAGAGGCCATTGCGGCGGTGTTGAGCCACAAGGCTCCGACACTGAAGACGCTGGCATCTTACAACAACGAAATTGGCTATCCACTGACGTTGCTCCGGCTGGAGCCGCAGCATCGCTACGCGGTATTAGAGATGGGCGCGCAATGGGTGGGCGAACTGCGCTGGCTCTCCACCACCGTTGCCTGTCCACACTGGTCGCTCATTACCAGCGTCGGCGCGGCGCACCTGGAGTATTTCGGCTCACTGGAGCGCGTGGTGATCGCCAAAAGCGAGCTGGTGCAGGTGCTGGCACCGGAAGGCATTGCCTTTCTCAACTACGACGACCCGAATGTGCGCGGCATGGCCGAGAAGACGCGGGCGCGCGTGATCTACTACGGCCAGGGTGAGGGAGCAGAGGTGCGCGGGAGCGAGGTAGGTGGTGAGCCGCTGCTTGGACGTCATTTCACTTTGCACTATCGAGGGCAACAAGAGCGGGTGCAACTACACCTGCCGGGAGAACATGGCGTGACGATTGCCCTGGCAGCAGCGGCGGTCGGCTACGCCGCTGAAATGGCGCTGGACGAAATTGTCGCGGCCTTAGAGGCACTAACACCTACGAAGGGGCGCGGCGAGATCAAATCCGGTCCCAATGGTAGCACCTTGATTGATGACACGTATAATGCCAATCGGCACTCGATCATCGCCATTGCGCACACAATGCGTGATACCGCGCTGCCCGCCGGTGGCAGACGCTGGGCCGTGCTGGGCGATATTTTCGAGCTGGGCGACTACGCGCGCGTGGAACATCACGAGACAGGTGCGGCACTGGCAGGCTGCATAGACTATCTCGTGGCTATCGGCGACAAGGCGCGCTTCTTCGTTGAGGGGGCCATCGAAGCAGGCATGCCCCAAAGCCACACCTACTACTTTCCCGCCGACGTGACCAGCAATAGTGAGCTTGAGGCCGCCAAAGGTGCTGCCGCCGACCTCCTCAAACGCGAGCTACACGCAGGCGACCTGGTGTTGCTTAAAGGCTCACGCGGCATGCGCATCGAAACACTTCTCAACATGTTCTAGTTAGTGACACTTCACTTTGGAGAGGGCGAGGGCTAGACGGTCGGTGTGTTCTGGCAAGCCTACGGTGACGCGCAGGTAATTGTGCAGATAGGGGTGATTGAAGTAGCGCAGCAGGATACCGTAGGACTCGACGGTGCGCCTCACCTCTTCCATATGTACCTCTTCCTCGCGCACACGGGCCAGAATGAAGTTGCCCTGCGACGGGGTAGGTTCCAGATAGGGCTGTGCCTTCAGCACTGCCATCAGCCGCTCGCGCTCGGCGATGATGCGCCGAACATTAGCCAGTGTATAATCAAGTTGTTTTAGCGTCTCAATAGCGGCGATGTGCCCGGCGAGATTGACCTCGAAGGGGCATTGCGCTCGTTTGAGATATGCCACTATCCATTCGGGGAAGATACCGTAGCCGATGCGCAAACCGGCCAGCCCGGCCCACTTACTAAAGGTGCGCATGACCACCAGGTTGCGATACTGCGGCACCAGATGCGCCAGGCCGCGTGGCCGATCTGAAAATTCCACATACGCCTCATCGACCATCACGATGCGACCCGTCTCCAGCAGCGTCAGCACATCCTCCTCGTCGATGGGATTGCCGGTCGGATTATTCGGTGAGCAGAGAACGATGATTTTCGTCTCCGGCGTCAGGCTGGCCAGCACGCGAGGAACATCAACTTCGTACTCCGAGGTGCGGGGAACCTCCAGCACGTAGGCTCCGCAGAACGTGGTGATGAAGGTATAAAGTGAAAACGTTGGTGGGCAACAGATGATATTGTCACCGACTGAAAGAAATATATGCCATAAGAGATTGATCAATTCATTGCTACCGTGACTGACGACAATATAGCGGCTATCTACGCCGGTATAGTCTGCCAGGGCCTGGCGCAGCGCCGTCGATTCGGTATCGGGATAAAGATTATAGTTACGGAAATCGCCCAGCGCGGCGCTCACCTCTGGTGCGGGCGGGTAAGGGCTTTCATTGCTATTCAATTTGATGAGCTGATGAAGCGGAATGCCTGTTCGTCGGCTGAAAGCTTCCTGCGCCTCACCGGGTAGATAGGCGGCCATACGATCTATTTCTGGGCGCACAGACACGGTAAAAGGAGAAAATGTATTCATACCTTATCCTGAAAGAGCTATTTTTCGGCATCTGCATCAACAAAAATTTGGGTCGGACGACGAATAAGCGAATTACGCGGTGAGAAACCGCCGTTGAGCGCGCCACTGGTATTGCCACCAAAACGGGGTCGAACAGCAGGCTGCACATCCGGTGTCTCATGGGCATGCTCCTGATTCTGCTGCAACATATCCAGGCCGCGCCGAAGCGTCATCATATCGCGCATGAAACAGGCTACTGCTGAAGCAGCCGAACCTTTCTCCCTGGATGCCTCGAACCGGCGCGCCGTCGCCTCACCGGCAGCCTGCGCCGCCTCGGCCATCGGATCCGAGGTTTTGGCCGCGTAAACGTCCTGGAAGATATCGTCCCAACTCCCCCAGCGCCCGCGCAGTGGCTTCCAACCGAGTTGACTATCGCTGACCGTGCGCCATTTCTCTTCCGTGTACTGCAACCAATCGTCTAGCAAACGCGCATAGGCTTCCAGTTTCTGACGCAGTTGCTCCTCTTCCAGCGAGGGACGTTGGGGAAAACTTTGAGGCAGGCTATCGGTACTCTGTTGGCTGACAAAACTGCTGTTATTGAGTGTCTGATAGGCCAGCGTCGATTGCTCTGTGTACATGCCAGACATGCCCTGTACGGGAGAATTTACACCAGGAATCAGACCGCCGTTGGCTAACGCCGAGAAATCCGCTGCCACCTGCCCGTTGGGCAGTCCGAGCAAGGGTAACTCCGTGCCTGCCGGTAGCTCGCCGAGAACATGAATGCCACTGCCATTCAAACCGGCGCTCAGCACTTGCGTCCCGTCTTCCAGCATAATCGTCTCGGAAAGGGCCGAGAGGCCACCAATGACGATCTCTTCGTGCCCCACAGCATCGAGGATACGCCATGCCAGACGCGGATGACGGATGGCCCACCAGAGGCGACGGCCAATAAACGTGCTGGCGAAGGTGAAATTGACAACGAGCCAGACGATGCCACGCACGGCAAGCCAGTTGAGGAGCGCAACCACGACAATCCAGTACCAGGCATCATGCTGCCCTACTTCTTCAATGAAGGTCAGTACGGCGGCAACCGTCAAGCTTGGATCGCGGAATGGATTGATCAGGTCAATAAACCGTCCAAGCCATTTTTTCCAGCCTGTTTTCTCTTCCAAATGATACACTCCTCTCACTCTGTTGCCAGTTCAACAGAACGGTATCCGCACTGTATTTGCCGAGAGATTGTAGCATGTCTCTCTTTCTACCCGCAAGTTTTCGCCCGCGCATGGGTAATTGTGGTTAATAACAGATGAAAAAGCCTTAATCCACGCGCGACAAGAAGAAGCTCTGTCACTCATCTCATCCTATTTGTTCCCAACGAATTGTTCAATTTCTTTGGAGAAAAGCGGTACCTTAGTACCGGGGTTTGCGTTGCCGGTTTGACCCATTGGCCTGATACCCATAAAGGGTACCACGATAGGAAACGTTCATGTCGTGATGCCCTTTGTGGGTATCAGGCATGCCGAATGGCACGGTTTGAGTCGGAATACACCGGTCTGAACGTGTCATGAAAGGGAGCGCTCTCGTTTGCCCATAAAATGGTAGCGTTTATCGAGGGGCGAAGACTGGTCACACCGCATCTTTATATGGTAATATATATCCTGGTGTCTTGTGTATCTCAGTCATGAACTCAGTGTCTTCACGTGTCATACCGTGCCATGCGTCCTCTTAAAAAACGGCGCAATGATGCACCTGAGAACCTCACGGAATACACGGTCTCAAAGACCAGAGCAAGAGTACACCTGTTTAGAAAGGAATGAGTACATGCCCACGCGGACGACGACTCAGGAGACTCCGCAGTTGATGCATGCCCAGCGCCTGATTATCGCATCGAACAGAGGGCCGGTCGAGTACCAGTTGAGCCACGACGGAACTCCGAAACCGCGCCGTGGAGCGGGGGGAATGGTCACGGCTCTCATCGATGTCGGCAATCAGATGGATGTTACCTGGGTTGCAATGGCTATGACGGAGGGAGATCGCATAGCGCTTCGGGAAGCTCAACAGAAGGGAGAACTCCTCTCATCGCCTCTACGCGGCCAGAAGATGCAGCTTCGCTACGTGGTGATCTCCAAAGCTGCATATCGCAAGCATTATGAGAAAATTAGTAATCAGTTACTCTGGTTTTTACAACACTACCTGATCGATCCCACGCAGGATTTGAACACGTTACGTCACATTGAAGAGGATTGGAACGACGGCTATGTGGTCGCCAATCGAGCCATTGCGGAAGCTATCAACGAAGAGATCGAGCGCGCCGATAGCATGCCGGTCGTGATGCTCCAGGACTACCACCTCTACCTGACGGCCGGCATGATTCGCCAGATGCAACGCGAAAAACATCCATCGGTCGTTATTCAGCAGTTTATTCACATTCCCTGGCCCGATGTGCGCTGCTGGCACTTCCTGCCCAGCAACATCACCCATGCCATCTACAGCGGCCTGGTCGGCAACGATATCATTGGCTTCCAGACCGAGCGTGATGCACACAACTTCCTGGAAGGCGCGCGCACGCTGCTGGAAGACGCAGAGGTCGATTTTGAAGATGGCTCCATCATCTGGCAGGGCAACCGCACGCTGGCGCGCGCCTATCCCATCTCCATTTCTGTCACAGAAGAGCGTCGCATCGTCAATAGCCTTGCTGGCAAACGCGCTACTGAGAAGATCAAGCCTTTACTACGTGAAAAAAATATTATGCGCGTAGACCGTTTAGAGCCAACAAAGAACATTCTACGCGGCTTCCAGGCTTACGATCAGTTGCTCGAAACCTACCCCGAATTTCATGGTAAGGTGACCTTTCTGGCTTTCCTGGTGCCTTCACGCCAGAGCCTGCCCATCTATCGCCGCTATAGCGCCGACGTCCTGCACGCTATTGAAGAAATCAACAGTAAATATGGCACCGACGAGTGGACGCCCATCCATGCTTTCTGTGATAATGATCGCACGCGCGCCCTGGCCGCCATGCAGTTCTACGACGTTTTGCTGGTCAATCCGATCATTGACGGCATGAACCTGGTCGCCAAAGAGGGGCCGGTGGTCAACAAGGTTGATGGCGTGCTGGTGCTATCGCGCACAGCAGGCGCATTTCATCAGTTGGCCAAAGGCTCGATTCCTATCTCGCCAACCGATGTAAGCGAAACGGTACGCGCGCTGTACCGTGCCTTGACGCTCTTACCGGAAGAGCGTAAGCACAAGGCTGCGCTGGCTCGCCAGGCGGTTGAGCGCAACAATCTGCAGACCTGGCTCACGCGCCAGTTCAATGACCTTAACGTCTTGCTCGATGAAGTTGCCGGTAAGGCTGAATCCGCAGCAACGCCCAGAGAAGCTCTACCTGCGCTCGGCGACCATGTAACTGCGAGTGCCTGACCAGATAAAAGCAGCATTTCATGAATAGCGTGGAAAACAAGGCAGTCATGTGAATAATCAATCTGATACCCACAGGGGCATCGCTACATGTATCGCTTGCCGTCTGCGGCGTTTTCCACACCGATGACACACACTGGATGTAGTGATGCCTCTTGTGGGTATCAGGCTGGCTACTCATGTGAGTGTGGCGTGGGTTTTCTTTTTTTATCGCGCCTTACTTCATCCACATAGACCCGCATCACTGGATACAATCTCCCACCCATGTCACGCTCACTGTATTGCCGGGGCCGCTCATGCTGAATATCTCCGATGCACATCCCACGATATTCACCGTCACGGTAGCAGGGCCGCTGGGATAGACCGTACCGCTGGTCGGACTGAAACCGACGTTGCTATTGCCGTTCGCTGTCCAGTTCGCTCCCCCCACATCATCGCTCACCGTGATGCTACACTGCTCTCCGTTCGGTGTTGACGTACAGGTGGAAAGATCCAGCGTCGTAGGGCTGACACTCAGGGTTGGCGTTCCACAACTCCAGGGCACGGAAGCCGTATTGGTCGGGCCGCTGAATACAAGCATGGCACTGGCAGGACAGACCGTCGTCGCGCCAACGAGAACCATTACCTGCGTCTGCGCTCCTGGTGCCAGCACGCCATTGGCCGGACTAAAACTGACAGAAGAAGGATTATTGCTGTTCGTAGACCAGGGAAGCCGACTCTGCTGGCTAGTATTTGTCAACGTCGCAAAGCACATCCAGCCGTGATTGGCGCTGTAGGAGCAGTTATTGCCGTTGGCAAAACTTGTCGGGTTGACAGCCAGGATCGGTGGGGCAGGCGTTGGGGGTACCGGCGTTGGCGACGGCGTTGGGGGTACCGGCGTTGGTGACGGCGTTGGTGAGGATGATGGATCAGGTGTGGGCGGTATCGGTGTAGGAGTGATCGCCGCCGTCACAGTCACAGTAATGGCAACATGAGCCGTGCCCCCGTTTGAGGTGATGGTCAGGGTGGCGGTATAGCTGCCCGGATTCAAAGTTGTCGTGTCGATGCTTACATCGCTCGTTTGGGGTGTGCCACCGACCGTAATCGTGCCGCCCGTGTTATTCAGCGTCACCCACGCGCTCTGATCAAGCGTCGCCTGCCAGATCAGTGAAGCCGTACCGATGTTGCTCACCGTAATCGTGGCCGATTGACTTTGCCCAACTTGTAGCGACGGGAAGGAGAGCATTTGCGGCGTTACGGCCAGCTTCGCCTGCGGCTGCTGGTTCGCTTTGCTAACCTGTGCCACGACGGCAATCTCGGCACTGCCACCATTCGAGATTATATGGATCGTTGCTGTGTAATTGCCGGGAGTCAAGCCCTTCGTCTGACAGGTGACGGTAATGGTTTGAGCAGTAGCATTGGGCGGAATATTTCCGCTTGTTGCCGACACACTGAGCCAGGATATACTTCCCAGCGTCAATGCCCAGGTGAGAATGCTATTGCCGGTATTGCCGATGGTGAACGCTTCGGAAACCTTCTGGCCCGGCTGCAAGGCGCTGAACGTGAGCGTCGTCGTATCGACGGAGAGCTGCGCTGCACCGGATACAACAGTGAAGGCAAGCGTGGCCTGGCGCGTGCTAAGCGCCGTCTTCTCCTGCGCGTATAGCACATGATGACCGGGTTGCCAGTTCTTGCTCACCGGCAAGATCACGCGAAAGTTGCCACTGCCATCCACCATTACCCCTGATGAGACAATATAAGCACTAGAGAGCAGCGCCAGCGTTGATTCGGGCGTCGTTTCTCTATAGGCACGACTCTGTGATGAGGAAGCAGGCACATACCCCGCTGGAGCGACAGGAATAGTATGATCGACGAAAAAGGTGACGCGGCTATTCGGCAAAAAATGACTGCCGGACACGTGCAGCGCCCCACCTTGCGGCACATTGGGATTGCCGGAAAGGGCCAGAGCAGGCGGCAAAGAGAAGAACGAGTAAGCACCCACGCCACCAAATATGAGGAAGCCGACGATAACGACCGCTGCAATCAGCAAAGGACTCTTTACCTGCTTATGCAGCTTCGTTTTCTGCGGCTTGTGCTGCTTCAGTGACTGAGAGACATGCTTCAACGGCGCTGTCGCCTGCTGAGTAAACGGCTGAGAAGAGTGCTTTAATGGTTGTGTTGGATGCTCTGTAACCGGGTGAGAAGCATGCTTTAATGGTTGCGTTGGCTGATTGTGAACCGTATGATGTTCGGGTGGTGTTGTAGAACGGGCCGTTTGACGCAGATCAATATGCAGATCGCCCGGTGTGGAAGAGCCACCATGAACAGCGTTGGGGAGCGCGTTACCGCCATGCAGTGCGTTCGAGAGCGTATTACCGCTATGTATCGCATTTGAGGGGGTATTACTGCCTTGCATGGCATTTGACAGAGCGTTACCACCGTGCATCGCCTCTGAGAGATGCTCGCCAGCTTGCGCGGCATTCGATGACATTTCTTCATGGAGAAGCAATGTGGCATCTTTGATCAGGGTTCCTGGTGGAACATTGAATGGGGGCACGGAGAGCGGCATTCCTGCCGGGCGGTTCCTGTCCTCTGTCGTCGGCCCCTCTGTTGGCGGTGGCATAGATGGTTGCCCCGCATACTGCGGCCACGATGTATCTGGCGGCGGCGTGCGGTCGCGCTCTGTCATGTAAGGATGGGAAGCACAGAGCGTCCCTGCTGTCTCAGTATTTGCCTGCAAGCCGTCTTTGTACGGGTTCTCTCGTGTCTCACGGCGAATGGTGGCTCCATCCTCGCTCACAATAATATGTCCACAAACGCTACAAAAACGCGCCTTTATATCCTGCTCAGCGCCACAGAACGGGCAGTAATGCATAGCTACCACCTCAAATCGAATATGCACAGTGCTTTGCTATCTAAGAGCATAACCGTTGGCCCGGCTCCATCAAAGTGTCTACTGCACTGTTACATTGTGAAGCATACCACGTTTAGTCACTTGATTGATGAGTATAATAATCACAACAATAAACAGCAAGAGGAAAATAAACGGGGCATTTGCACAGGATAGCCACCGGGGATGTTTGTGGGTCTCTATCCTTTAGGGGGATGTTGGTGGTCGGTGGAGGGGCGTCATGAAAGAGGCTCGTGCACAGATCAAGGGGCGACGAGGGCGTCATGAAAGAGGCTCGTGCACAGATCAAGGGGCGACGAGGGCGTCATGAAAGAGGCTCGTGCACAGATCAAGGGGCGACGAGGGCGTCATGAATGACGCCCCTACTCATCT